>Ga0209012_1000023_pt1 | contig 256504 bp, 275 predicted proteins | sample RS3BMetagenome_FD_184735 | JGI IMG/M metagenome (GOLD analysis project Ga0209012, IMG submission 184735) | Ferric oxide microbial mat and aquatic microbial communities from Rainbow Spring, Yellowstone National Park, USA - RS3B (SPAdes) (version 3) ... | reverse complement strand
GGTTGTAAACGGGTTAAAGGTGTCGAAAGGCGTCCCACCATAGCCTATTATAAAAGTGCTTGAAGATGTCTGCGACCTAACGGTAGGGCTATAGGCAGCCAGAGCTACTAGAAAAGCCACCGCGAACACGATGGTGTCCGGATAAGACTTCATCCGTGTCACCTCCACTCAGTGTACCAGTGCATGAATAGTTCTAGGAAGTCGAGAAGAGGTGTGAAGGGTGTTTTCTTCGGGTTTATGTTGTTGTAGAAAACCCTTGTTCTATCCTTGAGGTACCCGAAGAATCGCTCCACCGAGCTACGCAACCCAAACGTCTGGTGAACGTGGTTTCTAAAACCAGCTCTGCTCACAGCATCACGGTACCATGGTCCCCGGTCTGTGAGGATCACAGGGTCACCCAGGCATCTTTTTCTCAACCTACGAAGAAACCTGAGGGCGTTCTGTGTGGTCCTTGTGAGTGAAACACCGAACCAGATGGGTTGCCTCGTTACAGCGTCCACACCAACCCACACGTATAGTGGTTGGCCCCTACACTTCACCACAGTCTCGTCAACAGCGATGACTGGATATTCGCGTGGCTTTGGGTTGAAGCTCAGCTTCTCCTCAACCTTTCTCGTCCACTCCTCAACACTCGACTTCGAGACTGGCTCTGAGAGTAGTCTAAAGAAGCTAGATGTTTTTCTGAGGCTTAACCCAAAGGCGTTTAGGAGCACAGCCACCACCTTGAGTTCGAACCTCTTCTTGTTCCTCACGAAAACATTTAAATTCCTAAAGAATGTAAAGACATCCGTGGTGGGATCCACGGGTAGTCACCAATTCCGAACCGTGGCGCCCACCACGTTTAAGCCTTATCCGGACACCATCTCATAGTATGCGTATAACATATATCTTCAAAGGACGAGACCGTGTTGAGTGTCCGCTTAGAGTCAACTTAGATATCTGTCAAAAGATTTTGCGACAACGTCAAAAGAGAACCCAAGTTGTCTGTGGTTCTTTGGATTTGTTCTGCAAGTAGTATACAAATTGAACGTAGCTAGTTTTATACTTGTAAGACTTTTCATGGAACCTAGGCCTTTTTCCCAATATGCAATTGAAACATATTTCATTCGACCTTTGCATCTGAATAAGAGTAATTGGTTCTTTTGGCGCCTTAAGTCCTATTTCAAAGCGACTTTTAAGCGATTACTGAGTATTCTGAAAATTTGAATGATGAGGTGGGCTCGCCCGGATTCGAACCGGGGACCTCCACCATGTCAAGGTGGCGTCCTAACCAGACTAGACGACGAGCCCTATCTTCTTAGTTCCTGCTTTTTGAGTCTGAGGTTTTTACTGTGACATTTCCTACATTTATTGGAACTTATTGCCACTCGTGCACCACAGTTGCGACATATCTTATACTTTAATAAATATCTAGCAGCAATTTCCCTTTTTATTGGATCTGTAATGGGCAATTTCCAACACCAGCCGCGGGTATCAATGCTGAGGTTCGCTTAAGTGTTTCTAACTACTTGAGTTTCTCAATTATTACGAAAGCCTTTGTTTCTGATACACCTTGTACCGCTGATACCTTCTTCAGGAAGTTGTCTAAATTGTTATACTCCACAATTGCTATCATATCTGTGTCACCCGTCACTCTGTAGATTTCGTTAGCTCCAGAATCAACCGTCACCTTATATGCCTCACTCCTGTTCTGTGGTGAAACCTTAACGTGCACAAATGCCTCAACCGTGGACTTACCTAAAGCCGCTATCCCCTCAGGAGTTATATCCACAAACCCCCTTCCAGTTCTAACATACTTGGCCGCTTTTAATTTTCTTAGGTGGATGCTAAGGGCCTGACGCGAAATCTTTAACTCTTGGGCTATCTCAGCCTGAGATTTGTTTACAGAGTAAACTTTGGTGGTTTTCGCATTATTGTAGAGTTTTTCCAAAAGCTGGAACTGTCGTTCTGTGAGACGCTTTGACATAGTATAATGGATAAACATATAAGTATTTATACTTTTTGGTAAAGCATACTATAATGCTGTTTAAACACTAAAATATTTGCTGGAAACATTTAAGTCTAACTAGACATCTTACTTTTTGTCAATAAGCAGTTATACTTATTTCTGACAGAAACATAAAACATAATCGATTCCTTATTGAAAGCACCCATTTGCAATTTTTGTTTGACGAGCACAATTCTGTGCATGAGCGACCAAGCTAAACTTGACACTGGAAAAATTACTTTACTCGATATAGATGTCTCACGGGAGCTGTACAAACTTGAAAGAAATCACAGACTAATCGGTTCAATCCAATTTCTTGCGTCCAAAGCATTGGAGGACTTTATTTTGGTTCTTATTGAGTCTCAAAGACCAGTCAATTTAAATGAAATCACAACCATTAACCAGGACCTTAAACACGTTTTTGCCAAAGAAGTCAGAATAATAGAGAAAAACGTTTCCCAGACAAAAATTATCCAAGAATTGCTTCTACCGAAAAAGGTGACATCTTACTCGAGTGTTTGGCTTCCTGATGGGTCTCGCTTTATCAAAGTGAAACTCGACAATGGTTCAAGAATGAATCAGGCCTATACGGCAAAGCTGAATCTTATCACTAGGGATGTTTTGGGTTTCGAAGTGTTTGTTGAAGGCGAGTGAAAAGTTATACCAAAAGCTCTTGCATAACCACTGAAGCATACATTCCTTTTTGTAACTTAAAACGCAATGTCACTTCCTCGTTGTGTAAAGCATGTTTGGCCTCCTCAATCCAAAAACAAGTTTGCCTGAAGTCGCCCGAAACTTCTCCGATTAATGTTCTTTGGAAGTCCTTTACTGATATTCCGTCATCACCCAGAATTACACGCTCCAGATCCGCTAAGCCACCGGCAAGTTTCGCTAGCCTTGTGCCAGGCAACGGACACATTATAAAAACCCTTTTTTCAGAAAGTGCGGCTTGGATTTTTGAGGTATCTAATAAAGCGATTTTCGAGGGAAGTCCGAATCTGTCTACCAGACCCACATACTGAATGCCATGAGTGGCCACTAGAGACCCGTTTTCTTTTATGTGTGTTTTTAACGCCCTATTAAAGACGGACGCCTGATATGCATTAACAAATAGCGTGATCAATCGTCTAGGCAATGAGAAAATGGCGTCTTTCTCTGTTCTTCCTTCTCTTAACCTCTTCTCTATAAGCTTTTCATAGGAGCCGTTCCTACCGTGTAAAATAGTCTTTATTGCTTCTTCGTACTCCTGTTTGAGCAAACAAAGTCCAATCAAATGTGTGTCCAAACTATTTGCACCGAATCTCTGCGCGCCATAAAAAGCTGGTAGAGGCGTTTTGGTAAGGCGATAAAACTCTTTTAACACACGCTCGCGTTCATCCATATTTTTTATGCAAACTTGAAAAGAGTTTCCCCAGACTTCCTTTGAACTGTAACTCGAATTTCTATGTGACAGCGGAAAGAATTTTGTGTTGTCTAACTCGACCGAACCTATCTTTCCCGGCAGGGTTATAAATTGCCAAGTTAAAGCCTTGGCATCTTTTAATCCACCGTAGCCTATGTCCTCCACTCTGATTCCAAGGGCTATCGCCAACTTTTTGATAGCATTGAAGGTTGAAAGGCCCTTTTTATATAGAACTCCCAGAGTCAAAATTCCTGAACCCCCCGTATAAATGTTCGAAAAGCGTGCGTCCAGTCCGCTCAAGTGTAACTCGGATACTTGGAAATCTTCTGGTTTGTTTCCAAGGATCCCAATACACCTATCTTGGTTAAGTCGGAAATCCAATCCAGCGGAAACCAGTCTTTGATGCATCATAAGAGCTTAAGATCACCTGTTAACTCGTCCATTAGGTGTGAGGGCGCTGGTCCGAATCCTATACACGTCAAAGTGCCTGGGTCCACTTGTGTTAGGCCTGCGTCAAAAACTAAGAAATAGGGAATATTCATTTTTGACGCTTGTTCAACCAAATGTGTTATCTCTTCGTATGAGTTTACTTTGGCAACGATTTTTTTCCATCTGCTTTGTTTCCAAGATTCAACCCATTCGGGTCTTTTCTTTTTACACTCCTCGTAGGAACCCAAAGAACCATGGGCCACCTGCGATGCAATTTTTCCGCATCCCAAATTCAGGTCTTTTCTTACTACCATAACCTGCTTGAATTCGCAGGGACCACTCATGTTATAAACATATAAGTGCCCGAAATTTAAGTTGTTAGCAAAACATGAACATTTCCGTTGTTGGAGGCGGACCCGCTGGCCTCCTTGCTGCCGTTAAGCTGGCGGAAGCCGGTTTTAAGGTTACAATATACGAAGAACATAACAAGATCGGTTTCCCCGAACATTGCACTGGAATAGTCAGACATGATTTCTTTAATGTTATTGGTTATAAAGAACTTGGTTCGCTGATATTAGCAAGCTATTCTGGCGGAGTAATAAAAAGTGACTGTCTAAAAAACGATGTTTTTATCGATACGAATAAAATAAAGGCGATTATGATGGATCGTCCAGCATACGAATCTGCCTTAGCGGACTACGCTGTTAATGCTGGAGCCAAATTGATGCTAAAAAAGAAGGCTGTAATACTAAGAAAGTACAAGAAATGTTCAGTTTTCGTGGAAAACCACAGAATTGAATCAGACCTTGTAATAGGTGCTAGGGGTCCAAAAGCCAACCCAAACCTACGTGTAATACCTGGTTTACAAGCACATGTTAACCTAATAACGAAAGTGGACCCAAACCTAGTATACTTGGTTTTTTCAAAAAAAATACGGGGCTTCTTCGGGTGGGCTGCGCCGTATAAAGAAGGGGAATATGCAAAGATCGGATTGGCTTCCAATTCACATAACCTTAAAAGGGATTTGAATTCAATTGGGGTCTCACTCCCCATGGATTATAGATTAAAGAGTTACTTCGGGGGATTAGTTGTAGTTGGAGGCGTTGCCAAAGCAAACATTGTGGGTAACTATATTCCGTTGGGTGACGAAGCTGGTCAGACCAAGCCCATAACTGGGGGAGGTTTGGATACAGGTGCTCTTTGCGCCTTGAAATTGACTGAGGACATCGGGCGTGGCGACTTAACATTCAGGAACTATATGAACTGGTGGCATCAATTAAAAAGCTCCTTGTTGGTCGCCGAGTTGGTCGGAAAAAACGTGTTCAACACACCATCTTCCCTCAAAGGATGGGCTTTCAAAAAACTCTTGGCAAAGCCATTTGTCCCGTCCATTCTTAGGGAATCGGACTTTGACGACCATGTTGACGCAATTAAACGGTTGGCGATAACCTATTTGACCACTCTTTTTTCATTCTAAGAGCTTTTATAACTCTCATCCAATCACTGATATATGACTGATATTCCTGGTTCACAATCTTTGCAAGACGTATTGCTCCCGATATGCACGTCCTGTAGGACACCCATAATACTTATCGAAAAGGGGACCAAGTTTCTCTGTCCAAAATGCGGTGCAGTGGTAATCTGGCGGTGTGCAAGGTGCAGGAAAACTGGGACAGCATACAAATGTCCTAATTGCGGATTTGATGGACCATGAAAACCCATCGGCATTTTAATTTCTGTTACCGATGAGTGCTTGTGGGCGCAGCCTTGTACCATTCTAGCGCTCTTCTGATGATCTCCGCTTTAAACTCCTCTATACCGAAACCAGTGGTATTAGAGACATACTCCCCCGGCTTAGCCTCCTTAGTCATCTCATCGGCGTGTGTATAGAGTTTGATTAGGCTATTTTCTAAGACAATCGGTTTAATAGACTCGTAAATTGTGTTTTGAAACTCAACTGAATAGCCAGCCTTCTCTGTCGGATCGATTAAAAATACTACCAAGTTGGACAAATGCCTTAGAGCCGCTATGGCCTTCCTTTCTATAGCACTTCTTCTCTCTAATGGCCTATCGAGCAGCCCAGGCGTGTCAAAAACCACAATTCTTGTACCTCTAACCATGATATCACCAGCGTTTATCTTTTTTGTTGTGAAAGGGTATTTTCCTATCTCAATTTTTCTTTTGGTTATTTTGGAAACCAAAGAAGATTTGCCAACATGAGGGGCGCCTGCGACAACAACTTTGTAGCTCCCATAGTCTAGGTCTGGCAGCTCTCTAAGAGTAAAATAAGCCCCGTTGAGTCGAGAGAGGCACTCTTTCGTTCTTTTTAAAACAGACCCTGCCCTACCGAGAAAATGCCTTTTAATCTCATCCGCTTCCTCAGGGTTTCGTCTGATTCTATCCAAACAGTTTCTTTGGATCATTTCTATTATCTTAGAAGAATGTAATACCCTTTCTAGATCGTTAACCAAACCGTTGTACCCTCCTGCATAAACTGCGTCACACAATTCTCTGTGGAATTCATGGGCAGACCTGATTTGCACGTAGACTTGCTGCATCTTCTTTATCCTATAATTGTAAAGTTTACCAAAAAGTTTTATTTTGGAAATGGCCAAACGGTTTCTTCTGTCTTCACCATGCGATTTGGGTATATTTACAAGATACACTCGTCTAAACAAAGCGTCTTCCAAATCGTCGGCGACCGGAATATCGCCGAGACTCTTAAAGGGGTTGTAGACCACACTCTTCTGCATTTTCCAGCCACCTTTTAGAAAACCAAATCGTTTGTTTCATATACTCTATTTTTACGACTCTGTGATACGGGATATACTTCGCATTTTCTTTTTCACCGATTCTGAAATAGTGTTCTCTAATGTCTGTAACCTCCTTTAGTTTGAGGCTCAGGATTTTCACTTTACTTTCTTCCCTACTAATATAATATACCAATCCATTTTCATCCAGAGCATATTTCCATTTTATCCTGTTCAAAATCTCTCTTATCTTCGACCGCATCAATGGTAGAGTTACCTTAAGGAATGGTATAAGTCTATATGTTCTATACGGTTGCACTTTTTTGGACTGCAAAGTTATTGCAGGTCATCAAAGAACCACTTTAATTCGAACATGTTTTTCGCACTTGGCTCAACTTTTAGAAACTCGGATATCAGATGTCATCCAGAATAGACAAGGCGTTTACGATAACTGCGAGTTGATTTATACTGGTTAAGGTTAAATTATGGTGTATCTAGTGCACATTGAAAGTTTATGGGGTTCGAATTACCGATTGGAGGAACAGCCTTGGGAATTAAGGCTAATAAAGGAATTGTTTTAGCTTCGGAAAAAAGATTAGCTTATGGATACACCATACTTTCCAAGTCCGCCAAAAAAATTTATCCTTTGAATGACAGGGTAGCCGTTGCATTCGCGGGCCTAGTAGGCGATATGCAAGCCTTGGTTCGACGGTTACAATCGTTGATTCATCTTTATGAGTTTGAAAATTCGACTCTCATGTCAACTAGGTCTGTAGCCAAGCTTTTGAGCGTTATTTTATTCGAGGCCAAGTTTACACCGTACTTTACACAAACGATCATTGGTGGCAAAGACAACGAAGGTTATCATCTTTACAGTCTGGACCCATTGGGTTCCCTTTTGGAGGAAAACTATGTAGCCGTTGGGAGCGGTGCTCCTATAGCGATCGGTATAGTTGAATCGGAATACAACCCAAACGTTGATACCGATGCTTTGGTTTTGCTTGCAAAGAAAGCTTTGAAGCAAACTGTTTCAAGAGACATAGAGTCTGGCGACGGTATCGATCTTGCAATTATTGATAACGATCGTATTCTTGAGAGCACTTTCCCTGTAAAAGCATTGTAGAGAAGCGTGATACTTGTTGCTGAACGCCAAGTCCTATATACTAGATTTATTGAAGAAACAATACGCGGTTAAGGAAAGCGTTACGGAGTTGTGCGGAAAAAGCATAGAAGAATCAGGGATGTTGATTTCATTGCTACACAGAGGCGAGATAAATAAAGCGAAGGAAAGACTTAAAGTTGTAAAAAAAAGCTTAAAGAAAGTAGAGAAATTTGTATCAGAAAACAATAGTGTATTAAGACTGTCTATAATTCGCGATGCCAAGTCAGAATTTGTGGAAGCAGTTTGTCTATTCCACTTAATAACCGAAGGGGAGATTCCAGAATTTTCCGTTTTAGATGTTGAACCCGACGAATATATTTTGGGTCTGGCGGACTTAATAGGTGAATTAAGGAGGAGATGTTTAGACCTCGTTAGGATTAACAAGGTTGACGAAGCCACAAAAGTCTTTTCAAAAATGGAAGAACTTTATTATTTTGTGTGGTCATTTGAATATCCAAAAAAGATTGTAAAGGGACTCAGACACAAGTTGGATGTTAACAGAAGACTGTTGGACGACACTCGGTTTATTTTGACTCAGGCATATATTACACTCGGACGGATGTGATTTTTATTGGTTCCAATTAGAAAAAGCCTCTTAGGTAAACCAGGCGACAGATGGTTTGACTTTGCGGATGTTTTGGTTGCGCTTGTTGAGTTTGGAGGAATGCATGGTTACGTACGGCTCTCGGGTTCATCGTTGGGTAGTTTATTGGGTATTTCTCAACAAGCCGCTGCTAGAAGACTGATACGTGCGTGTGAATCAGGTCTTATAGACAAAAAAACAACAATCATAGGATACGAATATATAATAAGTAAGAAAGCAAAGACCCAAATTTCAAACTTCATATCATCATATAATACGGATTTGAAGCCTTCAAAAATAAAGACAGTTTTGGTTTCAGGAGTGGGTGAGGGGAAATTCTTTTTGCAACTACGCGGTTATAAAAAGCAGTTTGAGCAACTTTATGGTTTTAAGCCTTATCCGGGAACGCTGAACCTGAAAGCAACGCAAAACGTATTCGAGCGATTCAAACTTTTCCCCTCAAAGGTTGTGAATGGTTTCAGAACGGGTGGGAGATCCTATGGATTAGTTTTGACCTACAAGGCAAGAATGACATGGGACAAACAGAGTTTCGAGTGTGTCGCTATCTTCCCTGAAATTTCAAGATACGGTGATGACATTGTTGAATTAATAGCACCTATTAATCTAAGAAAGAAGATGCAACTAAGCGACGGCGATGTAATCTATATAGAACCTATTTTGGATTAGTGCGCCAAATCTCAAGAACCCTGTTTATTATTTGTGTGGTGCTGCTCAACGGATAGTCATTGAATCGACTGGGAAGTCGCATGACCCCTGCTGACAAACCTCTCTTTTTGAGTTCGAATTTCAACTTTTCTACCGAGTACTGTTCGTCTGGACCCAAAACTATCAAATCAGGCTTAATTTTTTCGACTGGCTTCAAAAAATCTTCTTTGTCACCCAAAACCACGTAATCTACAGGCTTCAAGTTCTCCAAAACCTTTTTGCGTTGCTTTTCAGGAACAATTGGCGGTCTGCCTTTGGCTTTCTGAACGTTCACATCTCTGGATACAATCACGTAAAGCCGACCATACTGCTTGGCGAGCCAAAGAAATTTGATATGACCAGCATGTATGATATCCCAAGTTCCAACAACCAAGACTTTTTTGTTGGTGGCAATCCAGTTAGCTTTAGACCTTCTAACAAGGCGTGAGCCGTCTATGAGCCCCTCAGCATAGGAAGCACAGATTATTGATGTGAGATAGTCCTTTATTGAATAATAATACTTGGAATCGGCTAAATAGTTTTCAAACTCTTTGGCTGCACCGGATTTGGCATCGTTGAGCTGAACCTTAACAGCCTCAATATTAGAAATGTATTTTTCCGCTAATTTTTTCAATCGCTTTTGCATGGTCAACTATCAATTTTTCGTTGGCCCCTAAAAACATGAGTGCTTTCGCTTCGATATCATCGAGCTTGCCAGGTAATATTAGACATTGCGGAAAATTGTCATCGCGAACTTGTTGCAGCTCCTTTAGGGAAGCTGCACGGGCTACTTGTTTTGGAGAGCCAACCTGTCGAAGGCCAACTCCTATAAGATTACCCGTTTCCACCTCAAACTCGGCCAACCCGTTTTCCAACAGTTTCGCAGCCTGAGAAAAAGACATCATTTTGCCTTCCGCTCTGTTAATGTCAAGGAAGAAAAAGGTGTGTAGTCCGTTGACAAGGTTTGTAAATGCTTTTCTATACTGAATTCTTGGATGATATAGTGGGGTTGGCTCAACTATTGTTGCACTAGAACCACTTTTATAGATTTGTAGACCTGCTAGCGAGTATGCGGCTGGATAAATCGAAACACCCGGAACGTATAACACTGGAACACCATTCTTTTGAGCTTCGTTTCTTAGATAAATGTGTGTAGTGGCTATAAAAGGATCCCCTGGGACAGCCAAACACACAGTTGTTCTAGTGGCCCTTTCAAGTATTTCTTCTCCTCCTTCTTCTTCCAAATTGAATCTAGTGACCAGTTTAACCTCTTTTCCTATTGAAGCCGATAGTTTCACTGGATCAAAGTCGGGTATCAACGATGTGTAATCTTCCAAATAGACTAGATCAGAAAATTTCAGGGTTTCAAGAGCCTGCAGTGTTAGGCCATTCTCGGCTGAGAGCCCTAATCCCACGAAAGCTAGCCAATTCAAAGTTAAAAAAAGTTGAATATTAGTCGTTACTATCTTCGCTTTTTTCGCTCTTGCCGCCTCCGCCAGCCTTGCCGGGTGTGCTTGATCTGGCCGAAGCAACTACATCATCTATTCTTAGGATTGCGCTAGCCGCTTCTACAGCGGACCTGATAGCTTGGATCGTAAGATTTGCTGGTTCAATTATTCCGTGTTTGACAGCGTCTATTGGTTTCCCAGAAACTATGTCAACTCCCATGAAGAATCCTTCTGGCTTCGAGTGGGCCGCTCTCAATTCGGTTATAACGTTGATGGGATCCAGACCAGCGTTTTCAGCTAACGCCTTGGGAATTACCTCTAAAGAGTCAGCGAATGCTTCAACAGCAAGTTGCTCTTTGCCGCCCACTTTGGCAGCGTACTCCCTGACTCTTTTGGCCAGCCCTACTTGTGTTGCACCCGCGCCAGGCAGAATTCTGGCGTCGGTTACAGCGGTGGCCACAGCTTTGAACGCGTCATGTAGAGAACGCTCTATTTCATCAACTGCTCTCTCGAGCCCAGCCCTTACCAGTACGCTCACCGCTCTTGGATTCTTGCATCCTTCAACAAAAAGCATTTTTTCATTGGCAATGTTTCTTTCCTCGACCAGCTCCGCCGTGCCCAAGTCTTCGGCTGATAAATCATCGATTGTAGTCACTATGCGAGCGCCCGTGGCTCTGCTCAGCTTCTCCATATCGCTTTGTTTCGCTCTTCTAACCGCGAGTATCTTATTCTTTGCCAAAAAGTGCTGCGCCACATCATCTATACCTTTTTGACAAATTACTACGTTTGCACCAACTTTAGAAAGCTTTTCCACCATTTCCTTGAGAAGAGTTGCCTCCTGATCTATGAATGCCTTCATCTGCTCTGGGTTGGTTATCCTTATTTCTGCATCTATCTCGGTTTTCTCTATTTCTAGCGGTGAGTCCAACAAAGCGATCTTTGCTTTCTCAACGCGTTTGGGCATTCCCGGATGCACAACTTCTTTGTCTATTACTACACCCATTATAAGCTGGGTATCAAGGGCTCCACCACCCTGTTTCTTTATCACCTGAATCAAATCAACGTCTACGTAATTCTTTTCTCCTCTTTTTTCCGTTATTTGTAGTACCGCGTCAACCGCCAACTTGGCGAGATGCTCCTTTGCATCCGAGACGGATTTACTATTCATGGATGTGATAGCAATTTTTCTCAACGTCTCTTTGTCGTCCAAGTTGATGGGTTTGGCCAGTTCCTTAATGGCTTTTAGCGATTCGTCGGTGGCCTTTCTATAACCAGAAACGATCATGGTAGGATGGATTTTTCTCTCAACCAATTCTTCTGCTCTTCTTAGGAGTTCACCAGCCAAGACCACGGTGGACTTGGTTCCGTCACCGATTTCATCATCTTGCGTCTTCGATATTTGCACCATCAACTTGGCGGCTGGGTGCTGAACATCCATATTCTTTAAGATCGTTGCGCCATCATTTGTGACGGTAACCTCTCCAAGAGAGTCAACAAGCATTTTGTCAAGGCCCTTAGGTCCTAGCGTTGTCCGAATTACTTCCGCAACGGCGACTGCAGCCGAAATGTTCGAATGGAGAGCCTCTCTCCCTTGTGATCTCTGAGAGCCTTCTTTGAGTACGAGAACAGGCGCCCCACCAAGAGAAGGTACAGCAGACATGTTTTAATCACTAGTAACGAAGACTCTGGACTGGGTTTTTTAAGTTTACGTCTATACACGGAGAAGCCACGGATTCGCCGGCGTGTACACAGGATATAAATATGGGTGTTGCAACAAAAAGTTGTAATGGGAAACATAAAGACTAGGATGATAAAACGGGTTGCAGCTCAATTAGTAAAATCCTATCCGGACCTTTTTTCGAAGGATTTTTCTGAAAATAAAAGAATTGTTAATCAAATCGTCGAAGCTGATTCCCAAAGAACCACCAATAAGGTAGCAGGCTACATAACTAGGTTGCTCAGAAGGAAAGAGCATCAGGAAAGCGTTATGGAAGTGTGATTGTCTGCGGGTGTGATGTTATGCTGACCTGCGCTGATCCATGACGACCATGCGCCTCGCTGACCCGCTTTACCTTAACAGGTAGGTTTGTTTGAAAGTAAAAGTAACTAGTTTGGGATGGCTCAAGTTGAATGGAGAAACAGAGCGAATAGTGGATTTGTCTAGTGGTGCAACTTTGATGGATTTACTGAGGGAATACTTTGCGTCGAATCAGGCAATATTAAAAAGGGTCTTAAAAGAAAACAGTTTGTCATCTTCAATAATAGTTCTCGTCAACGGAATCGACGCAAAGCTCATACAAGAAGCACTTACCAAGTTAACAGATGGAGATCAACTTACACTTATACCCGTAGTCCATGGTGGATGAAAATATGGTAACCTTTTTCGCTCCTTCGTGGCAATTGGTACACGAAGGACTCGTTGATATAGCCACTAAAATAAAGGCGAATAAAGAAAGGTTCGACATAATAGTTGGCATTGCTCGAGGAGGGTGGGTGCCAGCAAGGATTCTCAGCGACTTACTTGGAGTTAGACGACTAGTTTCAATACAATTAGCTTCATACGAGGGAACAGAAAAAGGCAACGTTCATCTTTTGGACGACTGCTTTCTTTCAAGGGATGTTGACCATGTGTTACTGGTAGACGACGTTTCGGACACTGGTTCAAGCCTAATTTACGCCAAAGAATTTTTGGAAAAACGGAGTATTAGATGCAAATCTTGCACCGTTTACGTTAAACCGTGGACAAAGCTTTGGCCAGACTATTATTTCAGGACTGTGTCCGAATGGGTGGTTTTTCCTTGGGAAATAGTTGAAATAGTGTCGCCCAGAGTACAGCAAGGATCCGAATCTTTGAGCAGTGTCTGCAAAGAGATAGGTTTGGACCCTTTATTTATACATTCACTTAAGGGCGTGTTCACAGATGCTGGTCGAGATTGACTCTAAAAAGTTTTTACTCAATCTATACAAAATACGCGGCTCGCAGCGCGCTGTACAAGAATTCTCAGAGTTCATTGCAACTCAACCAGACTGCAATGGAATTGTGTTTTCCCTAGAGCACGAGCCCTCACCTCTGTTAATAGCCGCTTCATTTTATCATTCATGTCTTAGATGGGTAACTGAAGAAAACATTTCAAGAAAACTCTCCTACGAATTTCTGATATGTCTAACCGGATTAACCCAAATACAAAGGCTTATTGAGGCAACTTTTAAGTCGAACAAGGATAAAAACTTGTTCTTTTTGAATATTTTGACGGATTCAGAAAAAACTCAAGAACCTCTTTTTAAAGGTTTATCTTTCGACAGACACATTGGCGACCTCGCTTCCTTTTCTATAAAGCCCTCAGACAGGTCAAAGCTTGCAGGGATACAGGAAAAACTTTTGTCAAAGTTGAGTTGAATAACGAATCTTTGCGATCGATATTTGATTTAGACTACTGGGAAAAACGAAGTGTAATTTTGAGTCAATCAGGTAAATCACAATTTCGTAGTCGTAATCAATGAGTTTGACTGTGCCGTTGATGCTGCCAGCTAGCCTAGTAATGATTCTGTTTCTTAATTCAGTGTCTCTGGTTCTGTGGAGGGTAATTCTATAGGTTCTCTGTCCTATGACTTTACTGAATTCCTCAGACAGCTTGGGAAGACCCTCCTCCCAGTCTTCCAAAGGCAAAGCCGCCTCTACCTTAGCAATTTTTAGTAGACAGTTGAATCTCCAGCTTTCTTCGTAAACAAGTTTTTTTATTAGACTCATTACTTCGGTTGCGTTGTTGACCGTAACCAGAACGATGCCTGGTGACCTTGTTTTTCTGATTTCTTGGACAACGATCCCTGAACTGACTACGGAATCTTGAAACTCGTATGTTGCCTTGACCTCTTGATTCATTAGTGTGAAAAGAATTAATTGTGTGTTCATGTGGCCCACAACGCTCAGGAAAATTAGAGCGTATCGGTGTACTTCTTTTGACTTGTTTGCTTAGCAGAGTTTAAATATATGTATTGCACCTATTGCGGCGCAAGAAGATGGACACATTGCATAGCAGTGAAGAAGAAGAGCTTGAGGACGAAGAGTTGGATGATGACGAAGACTTGGATGAAGATTTCGACGAAGAGTTCTTAGAAGACGATTTTGAGGATGTACAGGAGGAGCCCGAAGAACCCGAAAAGTAGGTCTTTTATTTTCATTTATGCATAATTCTTGGTAGATAGTTTTGGAATATTGTCCTAAATGCGGCGGCGTGATGGTTCCGAAAAAGGACAAAAAGAAAAAGATCCTATACTGTGCGAAGTGTGGTTTTTCCGTGCCGTTTAAATCTAGCAAAGTAAAAGAGAGAGTCATCCCAATAAAGAAATCCGTCGAGGTTGTTGTTGACACCGAACAACTGAGTGGTGAGAAACAACAGGAAATGAAGGAAGCGTTTCTTGAATCCTACGAAATCAATGAAGAAGAAGACGAAATCGAAGATTAGCAACAATCACGTGATAAAGCTGTATGCGTATCGCAGCGGTAGAACAGAGTCAGTGCAAACCCGAAAAATGTGGGGATCTTTGCATAAGAGTGTGTCCCGTGGAACGGGCTAAACCTGAGACAATTATCATTGAGCCCACTACGAAAAAAGCCAAAATAGACGAAAACCTTTGTATAGGATGCGGCATATGTGTCAATAAATGCCCATTTTCGGCAATATCCGTGTTAAACGTTCCAGACTCGTGGTCCACCACCACAGTCCACAAGTATCACACTAGCGGATTTCTGCTTTTTTGGCTGCCCACGCCTAAGAAAGGTAGTGTATTGGGCGTACTAGGAAAAAACGGCGCTGGAAAGACGACCGCCCTTAAAATATTGACTGGAGAGATTGTTCCAAACTTGGGAACTGATAAATCGGACAAAGCATCCGTAATATCCTACTTTAGGGGAAAAGAACTCCAACGCTATTTTACCGAGTTATACTCATCCAAAACAAAGATAGCCGTTAAACCCCAGTATTTGGATCATTTAAAAAGCGAAACCACGCTCTCCGAGTATTTGATTGAAGCAAAAGAGTCTTTGTTGGAAGAGTTCAATCTAAAACACCTGTTATCTAGGACACTTAATCAATTGAGCGGCGGTGAACTGCAAAAAGCCGCCATTGTCAAAACAATATCTCAAGAGGCAAAGGCTTACTTTTTCGATGAACCAGCCAGCTTTTTGGATGTTAGAGAAAGGTTCATCGCTGGAAAGGCCATCCGTAGACTCGCCGAGCAGGAAAAGTATGTGGCGGTCGTAGAACACGATCTAATCGTCTTGGACTACTTAGCGGACTACATTACAATCATTTATGGTGAGGCAGGAGCCTACGGCTATGTGTCCAATCCTTATAGTACACGAAATGGAATAAACGCGATGCTTATGGGCTATCTGCCAGACCATAATGTAAGATTTCGTCCCTATCCAATAGTTTTCTACAAACGTTCATCCGGCTCGTTTATTGCAAGCGAAGAAGGTTTTTCTTGGCCCGAAATGAGTGTGCAATACAAAAACGGCTTTGAATTGACAATCGAGTCAGGCAAAGCTTTTGGCGGCAGCGCAGTCGGTCTCATCGGAGAAAACGGAGTTGGGAAAACCAGTTTCGTTAAAAAAATTTTCAATCAGTTTTCACAAAATTACCGTCAAGGCAGACGTGTTGGTGTCAGTTATAAGCCACAAATGTTGACACCCAAATTCAGCGGCACTGTTGAAGAACTTTTTAACACTCAGAAAGACGCGCTCGAAGATCAAGTGTTTATGACGGATGTGTTTGAGCCTCTCAGAATCAATAAGTTATCGCAAAAATTGGTCCAGGAATTGAGTGGTGGCGAGCTTCAGCGAGTAGCAACAACTTTTGCTTTAGCGAAACGAGCAGAAATTTATTTATTGGATGAACCGAGCGCTTATTTGGACGTTGAGGAAAGACTGGCTGTTTCAAAAGCTATACGACGAACAGTAGAGAACAGAAAGTCAGTGGCTTTTGTCGTAGATCACGACTTGGCAATGATCGACTATGTTTCTGATTACTTGGTTTTAGTAGAAGGCGAACCGGGTATTAGTGGTATAGCACATCCTCCAACCAGTTTGCGAAACGGTTTGAACACCTTTTTAAAATCCCTGAATGTAACTTTTCGACGCGACAAAGAGACTGGCAGGCCCAGAACTAACAAAGAGGGGAGCTACTTGGATCGCCATCAAAAAAATCTCGGCGAATACTTTTATGAATCAGCAGTCGAGGAATCACCAGAAGAAACCGCTGATGAGTCGATCTAATGCTTTTACGGGCTCATCCGAAAGAACCACTCCGGATGAAACCAAAATGCCCTCTGCACCGAGTTGTTTAGCGATCTTTACGTCTTCAGCCGTTTTGATTCCAGCTCCGCACAATTTTCTGCTTCCCCCCCTCTTTCGATCTATATATTCAAACGCCTTTAACAACAAATCGGGTTTAGCCCTTGACACAGAAAGATTTCCTCCTATTAATTCAGGCGGCTCGATGGCTATAAAATCTATTTTATTGGTTTCGAATCGGCTCAGGCTCACTAGATCTGGCACACAAAGACATGTTTTGAGTCCGACCTCCAATGCTTTGCGGGTGAGTTGGGCAACATCTTCCAACGTCTGGGGATACTCCGAATGGTTCAAAATTAATCCTTTAGCACCCATTTCGGCCAAGCAGTCTAGCGTAACTCTTCCAGTCCGGGCTTCCCCTTCCACTGCGTCACAGTGTTGAGCGAAAATCTGCAATTTGCTGTCTTCGCACAGCAAGCTGGTATCTATCAGTTGTGGTGCAACGTATAATTCAACGCCACGTTCATCAGCAACCTGAGCAGCTAGCCTCGCAAGTGTTGCACCGCGCCGTCCCAAGACTCTTCTATACGACTTGAAATTAACAATGACTACTGGTTTCATTGTCCATTGAGTCTTCCCGTCTTTCTTAACTGTTTCCAGTAGCTGAAGTCACTACTATGTCTTTCAATCACCGCTTGAAAACTGGTTTCTGAGCACTCAGTCAATCGTTATAAATGGTGTGCGGAGACGTGCAGTTGTACTATGAATGAGGTAAACATGAATGTTAGCTTAACCTTATGCCAAAATCATTTTTGTTGTACACTAGACACCAAACAAGGTATTCAATAAACTATTTGTGTTTTGAACACGCCCCATACTTAATTTTGCCGCCTTATTCTTACCTTTTGAGGGGCTCTGTCCAATCCCGCACGTCGTAGAAACTTTTTCACGGGTAAGTATGACTATTTTTGCTGTCTGCTTAAATCACAGTTCCTTATAATCTTCTGTCGGGCCCGTGGCCTAGCATGGATAGGGCGGCGGCCTTCGGAGCCGTAAGTCGAGGGTTCAAATCCCTCCGGGCCCGTATTTGTGAGACACACTATGAGTGCAAAAAAAGTGGCTACGGGCGGAACCTTCGCCGTGATCCATAAAGGACACAAAAGACTTTTCTTTGAAAGCGCGAAAAAGGGGTTGCCTGTCACAGTAGGTGTAACCGTTAATCCTCTTGTAGCAAAAAACCATAGTGTGCCGAGTTTCGAACAGCGTTATTCAATGATTAAAGAGTTTTTCATTCACTCTTTTGGAATGGAGCCCAATTTGGTAGGCTTAACCGACCATTACGGTCCTGTCGTTAATGACCCTGATTACGGCTTTCTGGTTACTAGCGAAGAGAATTTGCCGTACGCATGCGAAATAAATAAGATCAGGATTGCACGAGGATTTGAGGCAGTGCAGATAATTCTGGTGGAAACCGAAAGAGCTTTCGATAGGAGACCTGTTTCGACCACAAGGATAATGAATGGGGAAATAAATGAAGAAGGAGTCTCAACTTGCAGGGTAAGGCGAAACTACAATTGGTGATACATCTAACCGAAAATGAGGAAAGAGTAGTCAAAAGTTTGGATTACGCGCAACAAAGAAGTGTTGAGGAAATAGTCACCCAAACAGGTCTTGAACCGTCTACGGTGTCTTCAGCTGTGGAATCACTAGTACACCACGGACTTATCCAAAGAGTTTTGGTTAAGAAAATATACGCTGAGCTCACAGACAGAGGCAAAGCAATGACCCTTTTGCCTGAAGATGTTCTGTTCGCTTCAATCGGCGAGAAAACTTCTGTGGCGGACGCAAAAAAACTTTCATCGCTGAAAGAAGATGATTTTAACGCGGCCATTGCATGGGGAGTAAAAAGAGGACTGTTTAGATTAGACACAGAAAGAGGTCAGCGTTTCATCATTAAAGGAACCAGAACTGATACGGTCAGTCAAACCTTTTCTCTTATAAAACAATTGGGCCGAATAAAAGTCGACGCGAATCCTGGGGATTTAAAAATTTTGACGGAAAGGCAAATTGTTGCCTTTAAAGAAAACGACGAGTCTCTGATTCGACTTAAACCGGATGTGGATTTGTCCACGCTTGCCACCGCACGACGCCAAACCGTACTCACTCACAAAGATCTTGTGACCGAGGCATACAAAACGTTGGATTTGCCAACCTATTCTTTTCAGCCAAAGAGAGAACCCTTCTTTAATAGAGGAAAAAAACATTTTTACGCTGAGTTCCTCGATGTAGTCAAAGAATTGTTGATTTCACTCGGCTTTGAAGAAATTTATGGCCCATATTTGGAGTATGAATTCTGGAATTTTGATGCATTGTTCGTACCCCAAGACCATGTTGCGAGAGATTCGCATAACAGTTACAAAATAATTGGTTCGAGTGTGGATTTGGGTAGCAAGGTGCCGTCCAGTCTGGCTATGAGAGTGGGTGAGACCCACTTGAATGGTTGGCGAACGGGGTCGGTTGGATGGGGCGGAAAATGGGACGCTTCCATTATCACGCAAAAAATTCTCAGGTCGCACACAACAGCTGTGTCCGCAAGGAAATTGGCCGAGAAGGGCTCTGGTTCCGAATTCAAATACTTTACAATAGACCGAAACTTTAGGAGAGACGCTGTGGATGCTACACATCTACCCGATTTTCAGCAGTGCGAGGGAATTGTGGGCGGTCAAAATCTTTCTCTAAGAAATCTCTTCGGTTTTCTGGAAATGTTTTCCAAGAAACTTGGAATTTCGAAGATAACGTTTAGACCAGCCTACTTTCCTTTTACAGAGCCTAGTGTTGAACTCTTCATATATCATGAGAAATTGGGATGGGTTGAGGCTAGCGGAGGCGGAATATTTAGGCCCGAAGTAACACTGCCTTTGGGTGTCGATTTTCCTGTTCTCGCTTGGGGAATAGGCATAAACAGGTTTGCAATGTTCTACTACGGGCTTGATGACATCAGACAACTGATCACGCAGGACTTGGATGAAATTTTGTCTAAAGAGGAGGCGGAGATCAAATTTGCCAACAATTAGGGTCAACAAAGATTTATTATGCAGATTGGTTGGAGAGGAGCTGTCATCCGACCGTTTAAATGAACTCGCTCTTGCCTTCAAGTGTGAGGTTGAATCAGAAGACTTTCATGAAATCGAGCTTGAACTCACTGCTGACAGACCAGACCTAATGTGTGCAGCGGGGTTAGCGAGAGCTTTCAAGGGGTACCTAGGCAAAGCGTCGGGGTCACCTAAGTATCCAAGCACCCAGACGGATTTTTCAATTAATGTAGACGTTGACGGTCTCTGCGGCAAAAGGCCTCATATTAGGAGCTATTTTGTTACGGGACTAAAAATAGATGACCTCATTATTAAAGACATTATTGGTTACCAAGAAAGATTACACGCCGTTTTGTCCAGAAACAGGCGTAGATTCGCGATTGGAGTGCACGATGTTTCAAGATTAGCAAGTCATAAACTGTTTTATTCGGCTGAAGCACCAGAGAAGATTTTGTTCAAACCACTGGACAAAGACAAACTGATGGCTGGAAGAGAAATTCTAGAGTTAACAGAAAAAGGAAAAGAGTACGGGAGCATTGTGTCAAGCTGGTCCGCGTACCCCTTGCTTTTCTCCGATAAAAACGAAGTTCTCTCTATGCCGCCCATAATAAATTCGTCTTTAACACAGGTAACCAGTAATACACAACAGATTTTAATAGATGTGACTGGAACAGAGCCAGCTTTGGTTGATGCGGTGGCTCAAATGGTTGCCTATAGCCTTGGCGAATACGGTGGCCACATAAGCGGAGTACCCATTAACGGGTCATTGCAGCTCCAAAGCTACAATGTTGTGAAACTTGAAATACAAGCCGTTAATTCCCTTTTGGGGTGCTCGTTGGATGGCGCATCAATTGCTCAATTATTAAACAAGGCAAGAATCGACGCTAGCCATGAATATGCAGAAACTGTCATTGCAAATGTTCCAAAATACAGAGTGGACATCTTACATTCTGTTGATTTGATTGAGGAAATAGCTATGATGTATGGATACAACTTGTTCTTGCCTCAGTATCCCAAACACACTACGATAGGGCGCCTCCATCCGATCACAATGATCAGCCGCGCAGTACGGAATAGCCTTACCTCTTTGGGTTTTACAGAAATTAATAGCCCCATGCTTATTTCTAAGCGGGACTTGGACGGGTTCCCTGCTTTTCATACATTGGAGATAGCCAACCCTTGGTCCGAGGATTTGAATGTGGTAAGACCCAGCTTGATTCCAAACTTGCTTTCCTTCGTTGTCAAGAACCAAAACAAACCCAAACCGATAAGAGTATTTGAAGCTGGACCCGTTTGCTATACGGAAGGCAACGATTATAAGCAGAGTTTCAACGTTGCTGCTGTGCTGTGTGACAATTCGGCCCCTTCGGATCGAATTGAACTTTACTGCAACCAGCTTTGCTCAGACTTGGGATTGAAACAAGCTTTCAGTACTGATTCCGAATTATCGTTTATGATACCTAGGAGACATGCATCGATTCTTTTTGGGAACGACGAGGTCGGTTTTATCGGAGAGCTGAGGCCCGACCTTTTGAAAGCCAAAGGTTTGGTTTACCCAGTAGCTTTGTTTGAAATGGTGATTTATAGACCGGACACCAGCAAGTTAACTTTTTAAAGGTTTGCCAGAATATTTGGATAAAAGGAGCGGTCAACCAAGCCCTGTTCGAGGGCCGTATAAAGTGGGCGTGAAGCCCGGCCGTGATATACGGTGTCAGAGACTGGGCGACAGACCGCTCCTTTGAGCTATCCTTATAATATCCATACAAAAAACTAATTTGATTGATATGGGTGGAATGTCACCTAGTGCTGCTAAATACATAATTCATGCTTCATGTGAAGTTGACGGAATGATTGATAAGAGCGATGTAATAGGGGCCATTTTTGGTCAAACAGAGGGCTTGTTCAACGAGGAATACGACTTTAGATCCCTTCTTGAGAAGGGAAGAATAGGACGAATAATAGTGGATTTGGACGTACATGATAATCGAAGTGTAGGAAAAATTCTGATTCCTTCAAACCTTGATAAAGCAGAGACTGCGCTTATCGCTTCAATAGTTGAAAACGTGGACAGAATAGGACCTTACGCTGCCAAAATCGTGCTCGAGGGGATCGATGATACCAGAATGGAGAAAATCAATCGGGTAATAACAAGAGCCAAAGAAATCTTGGAAGACTGGGATAAAAAGCAACAAAAGGTAGACGTAAAAGAAATGCTCCAAGATCTTCTTGGAAAGGTAAGAGAAGCGTCGGTCGTCCAATATGGACCAGAAAAGCTTGACGCTGGCCCAGAAATCGACGCCTCCGATTCAATCATCATAGTTGAAGGCCGGGCGGACGTGTTGAATCTTCTGAGATACGATTATAGGAATGCTATTTCCTTGGGAGGCGCCTCGGAACGCGTTCCCAAAACTATAATAGAATTATGCAAAACAAAAGAAACAACGGTTTTTCTTGACGGCGACCGCGGTGGTGACCTGATTCTCAAAAGACTGCTCGAAGTTGCTGATGTTGACTTCGTGGCGCGTGCCCCCCAAGGCAAAGAAGTCGAAGAGCTCACGGGTAAAGAAATTATGAAAGCTTTAACTAGTAAAGTACCAGTTGTGCAACAGGTTGTTCAAGAAAGGGTTTCACCGAACGCTCAACAACAGAACTTGATTCAAGAACAACAAGCCCAGCAGACGAGGCAATCTCAATCCAAGCAGCGTTCCCCTGTGCCTGAAAAAATTTTGAACTACGTTAAAAATTTGAATGGCACTTTGGAGGCCGTTGTGCTGGACAACAATTTTAACGAGATCGCACGCGTTTCGGTTAAAGAGATGGCCGAACGCCTACAGGACATGCACATGGTGAACCCTTACGCTGTGGTTTTCGACGGCGTCATAAGCCAAAGAATTCTCGATACATCAAACGAAAAATCCATACAATACGTAATCGGCAACAGAATGGGCAACATTGTTCGTAAACCGGCGGGTATAGTAACTATGACCTTCGATGAAGTTTCGGCGTGATTTATGCGCCTGCTCAAGTACGACAAAAAATCGAACACCGTAACCCTGCAGATAACCTCGTCTAACGACTTTTGGTTTTTGGAGTCAATCTTGGCCCCTGGAGACAGGGTGTGTTCCCGTACAACCAGAATGTTGAGGTCACCAGACGGTTCAGAAAGAAGGGACAGAGTGAGCACCAATTTGACAATTGAACTGGAGAGGACTAATTTTGAGCCATTTTCAAATACGCTCCGTATCACCGGAAAAGTGATTGAAGACCCCGACGAACTGGGCATACTAGGTTCTTATCACACCTTGGTCGTCGACCAAGGTTCAGTGTTGACGATTGGCAAAAAAGAGTGGAGAAAGGACATACTAGCGGAGCTCAGCAAGGAACGCATTGACCAAGAAATTCTGTTAATTTCAATAGACTATGACGAGGTTGCGCTGGCTAGGGTATGGGACTATGGGGTGCAGACTATTGCTTCATGGAAGACCGGAATACCAGGAAAGCAAGATATAAAATACGATGAGAAATTCAACTCCCAGGTGGTGAAAATAGCCGCGGAAATTCAAAAATACGCTGGAAACACAGGCTTCGTAATCTTCTCTGGTCCTGGTTATCTAAAACAAAAGATATTCGAAGAATTAAAAAGAAATCTGGGCGCTAAGGGTGTCAACATTCAGCCTACCTTTATAGACACCCCCTATGGCGGCTCTTCCGGGGTAAAGGAAGCTGTTAACAAGATGCTTGAAAAAGGTTTCCTTGAAAAACTTAGGTTAGCCGAAGAGTCAAGGGTGATTGACAGCCTGTTTAAGGAGTTGTCCACAAACTCAGACAAAATTGCTATAGGTTTAGAAGCGGTTAAAGAAGCGCTTTCGCAAGGTTCGGTTCAAGAACTCATTGTGTCAAACAACTTTCTTAAAAACCGTTACGACTTGGTTTCCACTCTGATGGCGGAGGCGGAGAAATACGGTGCAAAAACAAAAATAATTTCTGAACACCATGAAAAAGGCGAACAGTTAATAGGATTAGGTGGGATTGTAGCTGTTCTGAGATATCCGGTTAGACACTATAGTTCTTCATACAATGGCTCTTTATAGACCGGCGCAAAACGCACCACTTTCTTACCGACAAACCTGATAACAGTTCCGTCGTCCAGCAAGGTTGTTGACTTGTATTTTTTGGCTGAGTAAGAGGATACAAGCCTGTTTCTGTATTGAATGTAATACTTTGACTTCACGGTGCAGTAATGAACAGGCAAAATCCCTCTAATTCGTTCTATAACATTTAATATCTCTTTTTTGGGAAGCGAGAGAATTGCATTTTTGGAACCAGCCTCGTCGAAGTGACCGATGGTCGCAAAAGAATTTTCTTCGTTTATCTCGTATTCGTCCAGTATCATAAATTTGGCGCCCGCCCGCTTAGCCCTCTTGGCTACTTCCACATAGTCCAAGTTTAGCAGTGCGGGTAACTCGACGCCCACTCTCCAACCAAACTTTGAAGCTTCACGCAATGAGTTCTCAACTCCCTCGGTTGCAATTATATGAAATCTTATTTCGTCCAAACCCGCGTCGTACAGCCTACGAGCCGTTGCATTGGTTAAGTTCGGGAAACCACTGTACAAATGGATATGATGGTTCGGACCGAAGGCGCTCTTTAACGCTTTGATGTATTCGATGACTCGGTCAACCACAACCAAGGGTTCGCCTCCTGTTATTGCGGTTCCCCAAGCCCCTGAATCTTTCGCCTCTTGAATTGCTTCGCTTGTACTTTTTATGGGTCTTTCGTTCGCGTATATAAGATCGCTACCCATTTTGTTGGAGCCCACAGGGCAATAATAGCATTTATTCGGACATATGCCAGTGATAAACAGTGTCATCTTTTTACCCATCAGGCAAAAAGCGCATCCGTTTGACAGCGCCCCGCTTGAAATATTTAAGTTTTTTACCAGCATTAAACAATCAGTGTTATGAACCAGATTATTAATGCACCGACAACCATTCTTTTGCCCAATCTTCGCTCTAGGCCTGTGAACCAAAGAATTAAGCCAAACAACAACACGAAAATCGAAATGGGCTGCATAACTGTTAGCAACGCCTTGAGAAGCAGGTCCACCGTCCAGGTTGTAAGAGAAGTCAACTGGTTCACGGCGTTTTGAAGAATAGATTTAGCGTTTGAAGCAACGTCGATAAGCGGAACCAAATGCATCAATCTAAAGGGTTATTTAGAGATATTTGGTTAGTTTAAACAAGATGTCAGGGACCCCTCTTTGTTGCAGCTGCATGTCAAAAGCACCTGTATATCTGGACACCTCTTCTAAACTAAGCTACTGCGACAAGTGTTTTCTTGAGCATGTGTACAAAAAAACAGTGAAAACCATCAAGCATTACCAAATGTTGCAGCCCAACGACAAAATTATGCTTGCCCTTTCAGGTGGAAAAGACAGCATCACTCTAACGGATATCATGGGCAGAATCTCCAAAAGAATGAATGGTATCCAGCTCTTTGCTGTGACAATCGATGAGGGAGTGGAAACCGAAAAGGGGTCTTATAGAACTGAGGCTATAAGCTTCGCTCGTAGCGTAGCCGAAAAATATTCAATACCCTATAAAGTATATAGCTATAAACAACTCTTCGGAGAAAATCTTTCACGCTACGTTGATGCAAAAGCCTATTCGGGCTCCGCTTGCAGTGTTTGCGGCGTGTTCAGAAGAAGGGCGTTGAACTTAGCCGCGAAAGAACTGGGCGCTACAAAGATCGCCACGGGTCACAACAAAGACGATGAGGCGCAGACCTTTTTGATGAATGTTTTGCGGGGAGACTTAGAAAGAATCATCCGTTCAAACAACGAAAACCCTGAGTTTATACCTCGTATAAAACCGCTTAAACGTCTCTTTGAAAGAGAGATAGCAATGTATGCCTATCTGCGCGGTTATAATTTTCAAACGAATGAATGTCCCTTTTCGCAGGAAACTGTAAGAGATAAGATGAGAGTTCTTTTAGAACAATCCAACACATTTATAAGCGGCGTGTATGACGCGCTTCTTAACCTTCAAGACGAGCTTATACAACAACTGAATAAAGACAGGTCAACTATTAACCACTGCAGGAGCTGCGGAGGACCCACGTCACCCAAGAGAGAGATATGCAAAGCTTGCGAGTACAAGCAGGCTTTAGAGGTTTTGGGAACACTCAACTGAAAAGTTGGTCCATCACGTCGCAACACAACAAATAAGTTTACCTTTGCACCTTTATTCGGCTGGGTAGGGTAGAGGGGCTCGCCCTCCCTCCATGTCCGAAATTGGGCGATACGCGGATACCAGTAACTTCCTAAACACGGCATCGGTGATTGGGTTGGCTACAATCCTGACGATGCAGCTCAGGGTTGAGGGGTATACGGGCCCAGCCAGTGCGCTCGTAGGGGCACACGGACTGGCTTACAAAGGGGACCGAGTCAGGCCCGGGAGGGAGCAGCTTAACCTTTGACCATATGCGTTCTCAGCCTATGGAGCAAAGGATAAAGGGTTGTTGAGCCTCTAATTACCGTTGTCCGTGTTTAGGGGGGTCCTGTGCTGGGGTCTCCTAGCTTGGTAGGGAGAGGGCTTGCTAAGCCCTTGGTCCTTCGGGCCGCGCGGGTTCAAATCCCGCCCCCAGCGCTGTACTCATTTCTCCAGCATTATCTTTTAACTTTCTCTTGGTCTTGTCGGATAAACACAACTTGTTCATCCGACGAAAACCTTTGTTCTTATGCATTGACTTGGGTGTTCGAATGCGTTTATCTGGGCGAGCCAAGCGTGGTCTCAAACCATTTCTGCATAATATAGTTACGTAGAACATGCTAAGTTGAGGGTTTAACTGGTGGACCAAGGCGCTGGCTTCCCTATTCTACTAGCTAAGTAAAGCTTATACCATAAAGCTGGGATAGCAAGAATGCTACATAACATGTCACAGGTTCTGAATGGGGATCACAAACTAAAACTAATTCACCACGAGAAACTTATATCGACACTGGCTCTAAAGCTCAAATCCGACTGTCCTCAGCTAAAGCCTCCGTCTTGGGCATTGTTTGTAAAGACTTGCCCAGCCAATTTTGAACCACCCAAATCCACAGATTGGTGGTATATCCGCGCAGCTTCTCTAATGCGAAAAATGGCCATTAAGGGATCAATGGGTCTAAGAGATTTCCGGTTGCAATACGGTGGAAAAAGAAAATCGGGGGCAAGACCAGAAAAGTCGCGTATGGCCGCAGGAGGTCACTTAAGAAGAATTCTGATACAGCTCGAGAACGCCAAACTTGTTCAAAAAGATAAAGGTAGGGGAAGAGCTCTTACAAAGGAGGGTTTGGCATTCGTCGATTCCGCTGTAAACGCGATTATTCAGAAAACGCTTGATCAGAATCCCTCGCTCAGATTGTATGTGGGTGAATAGACTTGAGTGATTATGGCTCCGACTATGACCCAGAATTAGAAGAAATCAAAAGACGCCAATTAGCTCGGGTGCAACAAAGGTTCTCAGCGCAGGACGCGGAAGATCAGAGAGCTGCTATGGAGGCTGAGGAAGCACGAAGACAAGCGGTACTCAGACAAGCTTTGACCACTGAAGCGCGTCAAAGATTACAGAATGTTAAAATGGTTAAACCATCCATCGCTAGGCTTCTTGAGGATCAAATAATCGCGTTGTTTCAAACCGGCAAGTTAGACAGACCCATCACAGATGGGGCGCTCAAACAGCTGCTTTTGAGAATTTCGATGTCCAACTCAAGGGAAACGAGTATAACTATACGCAGAAAAGGCGAGGTGTAAAATTCCTTGGCTGTCAATAAACCCAGAGCAAAGAAGATAAGATTGGGACACGCTTTGCGCGTTAACGGCAACGTTCCAGTTTGGGTCGCAGCAAAAACAGGCGGAAAATTAAGGCGCAATGATAAAAGAAGAAACTTTCGGCGTAGTAGACGCCTAAACCTTTAGAATTTTAGAGGTAATTCATTTGATAGAAACCGCTCAGGAGCAACAGGTTTTGAGTTCAGGAGACGAAAAATCCGAAGCTGAAAACCCAGCGAGCCAAGAACAGGAGGTCACCACTCAGCAGACCACGCAGACAGTCGAAGAAAAAGAGGCCCCCAAGCAAGAAGTAAAACAAAAGGAAAAGCCCGTTTTTACTTTGGAGCGCGACTATGTTGTGCCGTTCAGACACGTCTATTGGCTGGGAAGAACCAATAGAGCCAAGCGGGCGATCAATCTTTTAAGGAAATTTGTTAAAAAACATTTGAAAACAGACGACGTGGTAATAGATGGACAAGTCAATCAATTGATATGGGCAAGAAGCATCGAAAAGCCGCCTCGTCGCATAACCATTCACGTCGGACTGACAAAAGAAAAGAAGGCCTACGTGTATCTTCCCGCGAAGGGTGAACACAGTGGTTGACGATAGAGCGCATTAAAATTTTCAACACAGACGCAATCGGGGTTTTCGCGCAAGCCGCGGGTCAATTCGTCTTTGCGCCCTCTAACACTTCGCTGGCCACTAAGCGGACTCTCGAGTCTAAGACGCTGAATCAAGTGGTGGAACTGGGTTTGGGAGGAATAAACGCTGTGGGAGTAATGGTTGTATCAAACAACAATGGGGTGTTGCTGCCATACAATGCGGACGACGAGGACGTCGTTCGGGTTAAAAAACTCGGATTAAGCGTGGCAAAATCCGCGTCCAAGTCAAACGCATTGGGAAACCTTTTAGCAGCAAATTCCACAATAGGCTTTGCTTCGCCAAAGCTGAACCTGTCTACAATCAAACTTGCCGAGGACGTTTTGAACATCGAAGTCGTGAAAACCACTGTGGCGAATCTTATGACAGTGGGCTCAGCCTTGGTTCTAAACAATAAGGGATTCATCTGTCACCCAGAAACAACGGAAGAGGAATTTGAACTTATTCGCTCGGCTTCTAAACTCGCCGGTTCAAGGGTGACCATAAACTCGGGTTACCCCTACGTTCGGAGCGGTATACTGTCAGACGACAAATTCGCTTTGGTGGGGTACACCACAACGGGAATAGAGATGGCCGAGATTGAAAACGCTTTGGGTCTTTGAGCACATCGTCTCTTCGAAATTTGAGAAGCTGTCTGTTGCGGCGGCCTATTAGCCTTTGGATTCGATAATGTGTAAATAAGGGTTAGGGTCTGAGTACGGCGCATCACTCACCCTGCAAACACCGTTGTGGACACGCATAGATGCGCGACGCATAGGCGCTGCGCAATCGGTGTTCGAGTCGTTCGGAGAACCAAGGGTTTTCAGAGGAACAAGTGCTTCTCTAGGGAAAAGCGTTGGGTGCCGTGATGAGGTTCTCCGGCTCAACTCTCGGAGCCATCGTAACGCTGAATACCTGTACTCTAAGGTGGGTCAACTGTGGGTTGCTGGGTTCTGGCGGCTAGGTGTAGGACACGCTTCGAGCCGCAACCCAATAAGCGCTGCACCATGACCGTTGAGTGGGCGCTCAAACTTTGGGTGAACCGGTGTACGTGTGTGCCGCTACGTTGACGCGCACACCAAGAGGCGCATACACGTGGCCCACAGCTGATAAGTGGTCTTCACACGCTCGATCACACCCAAACGCCCTCGGATTCCCGTTTTGATTCACCATACTCTGGCCTAGTTTGAAACCGCCAAAACCATCCATAGTTAAATATCACTTCGCCGTAAGTTCTGTTAGGTGAATTTGACAATAATGCGTCAAATCGAGGATGAGTTCGCTATTCTCAAAGATAAGGAGGGGGTGGTTTGCATAGCAACCCAAAATTATCAGGACTTGATAACCGCGTTTCTCACTAAGAGAATGGCGAAACACTCCACAATTGTTTTTGTTCGAACCGGGTTTGAAAACGATGGCTCGGTGGAAAAGGTAAACGAGTTCTTTAAACAAAACGACATAAAAACGGAAACATTGGACGCCAGAACACACTTCAGCGTTTTGGTGGGCAAAAAAACATTTGAAGAAAAAATGGAACATTACAGTGACGCAATAGCATCCGTGTTGAAGAAGCTCTCAGCAGAACTTGACGCCAAAACAGTTGTTGCCGGAAACATTTTTTCACCTTCATTCGAAGATGGGCTACACCAAGGGTTGGTCAAACACGCCCAAAGGAAGATTGGTGATACACTGGTATATTCACCTTTGATCGGTAAGTCACTGAATCACGTGACACAGCTGTTCACCCGCATGAAGCCCAGCATGGGTCTGCCCACTTACCCCTTCTCAAGGGTGGGCTTGGTGTCTCAATGTATCGGCTTGGTAACAGAAGAAAAGATGGATGTTATAAAAGCCGCAGACAAGACTGTTGAGGAGACGCTGGGAGGTTTTGTTCCTGGGAGATACTTCTTTACAGCGGTTGCGGATAACATCAAAACGAGGCCAAAAGACCGGAGTCTATTGGAGAGCATCGTTTACAACTCTTTCAGAAATCTTAACACTGTTTTCACCGATATCGGTGAGTCCGTTGACCTAGTTCCGTCGATGACAGGCTGGGGAAGGTTCCTACTCATCAACGTGAAAGATGATTCGGGGGAGCAATTCATGCCCAACAACTCCACACTGCTTACTCTGCAAGAAAAAATTTTGAGCGCTAGCAAACAAACAAGAGTGGGTTATTGCATATCAAGCGGCAACACTGAGGGTAAGTATCTGATAGTGTTAAGATATTTTGAAAGCACCGATTTCAATGTAGCGATACCGTCAAGCCAAAACTGGAACAGATTGTTGGGTGTGGGACGTAAAATTGTGCAGTCCAATGACGAAGTAGCCGGTTGCTATATTGACCTATCAACCAAGCCACCTGCAAAAATAGGATATCTTTAAAGTTTCAATATCCACGATCCCAGCAGAAAAAACAAATTGTTTTGGAGGCAAATATTTTGTCGTTTTCATGCATGATACACCCTTCAAATCAGAACTAAAATTCTATTCCAATGGCTTATAGTAAATGTTCGTATAAAAATTGAGGTCTTTATCCAGCAAATATTATACCCATTATTATTTCTACTGCGAAGGCTATTCCACCAACAAGTACTATTCCGATTGCTGATATTTTCAGAGTAAAAGAGAACTCTTTTCGATCGGGTTTACTTGCAAGGATCAGAACTTCCTTTATTTCTCTTAGTCGGCTGGTAAGGCTCATCGTATTAGAGTTTTGCTGATGATATAAAAGATTTTTGGATGAACAAGCCGTTTTATGGTATGGATTAAAGCTTTGATGTATCCAACCGAAAGTTTTTGATAGCATTTCCGCAAATGTATCAGGTAACCTAGGTTTCCTAAAACTCAATGGGCTTTCCAAGATAGCAAACAAAGGTCTGATGCGGGGATTGCTGGGTCCTTTTATTCGTACTCGGCGTTAGCAATGTTGGCGTCTCGAGACTTAATACTGAACAGATTAAAAATGGTAGTAGGTAAGAATGTTTTTGCCAAAGCTCGCCAAAAACACAGATGGATCCAACAGCTGTAACTCGTTGTGGCTCTTTTAACGAAGTTGTTGGATCCGATATGCAGTAGAGGTTTTAATACTTCCCGTATACACGCAGCGACGGCGTTTTCTGTTCTCTCAAATCCAGAAGTATCTGTCAAAATGAAAACAAGAACTGACACTTTTGTCGGTTCCACTATTATATTGCTGTAAGTGGACTGGTCATAAAAGATAACACTCAGTCTCCATAATTTGTAGAACATATGGGGCGCGATAAGCGGCCACTTTCAGTAGTATTCGAGCCGTCAGGTTTTATTGGCGGCATGATAGAAACTGCAAGTCACAGCTCGAAACGAATGAGATTACACAGGAGCCCTAACAAGTCCACACATCTGTTAAAGGTCACTATAGGACGCGATATTGAGTTCATCGAAGGAGGCTCATGGATCATCGGGTTATTGTTAGAAAACAAATGCCTCAGCGGGGATTTGAACCCCGGTCCCCAGCTTTCTCCATTTCAAAACGGCACTGGTATCCAACGCCAACTTGGCGACGAGAGGCTGGGATACTTGACCTGGCTATACGACTGAGGCACTCTGTCCTCTTTAACACGGCTCTAATATTAAGTTTTTTAGGTTCAGTCTTGCTGAGCAAATGGAATGAGTTTATCCCAAATACGCTTAGCTCTGGCTCCCAGACCTTTTAATTAGGGTAGTGTGGCAGATGTGTTTTGAATGGTTCAGCAACAGATTCCCAGCAGTTTTCTTCAAGTCTTCGATGCGTATTTGTCCCATTCGTAGAAAGTATATTTTGGATTCAACTTGAACCGCGTATCCGCTTTTGCATAACGCCAATCTAGATCACAGACCGCGCTTTCAGGAAGTCGTTGAAGTTGGGCACTTAAAACAAATAGCCGACTATTACGAAAGGATAGGACTCCTTGTTTTCTTGTTCCGATGTAGAGATACCGCTAATCGATGTGTGGCCATGCTGAACTTCTAGGTGTCTGCGTGATCATAATGGTCTGTGGGAGCTCAATGGTCCATTACCCCTAATCAGAAGAAAAAGATTCGAATTTTGACTGTATGCTGCTGGTATACAGTTTATGATTGAGATATTGTCCAACAAAAGTTAGAACCGAGCGGCGGTAAGATTCGTTTGAAATCCTGACCATTAGGAATATATTTTCGCGGAGGCTTTATGCGGGATTGACGCTCATGGATGATACATATAGACGGTTTAAGCCAATATCACACAACAACTTACGCAACGTTGCGATAAAGGAACTCTTACATGAGGGATATGACGCTCAATCGATACAGGTGGATGTTAACCTGAAGCTCAAAAAAGTGGACGTTCTGGCACAGGGAAACCAGAGAACAGCCGTCGAGTGTAAAAGTTTTAAGCATACCAACGAATATGCCTCAACACACCTTAAAACCGAGCAGGTGGACAGAACTGTTCTTTGTCAACCGTTCTTCGACGTCGACGAAATGTGGTTGGTTTACAGAAACAAGAAAAACAAATACATCGTCATCAAAGTCCCCAAGCCCCCTGAATGACTCAACATAATGTACGAGAATTCATTCGATGAAACTCGTTTTAAAACGATCCTTTAGAGGCAACAATTTAATAAGTTGTCCTACCTGAAAAATGGTGGGCGGGGATGGCCGAGCCTGGTCAAAGGCGCGAGAGTGAAGCCGCGATGCTTAGGACCTCGTGCGGCAGCGCTGCGTGGGTTCGAATCCCACTCCCCGCACTCTTATTGGGCCACGCTGGGTTGTCACAGTGTTTTGCGGATTAAGATTCTGTATAGGGGTCCCCAATGGTTATTTAAACCCGATTCGGGAAGCGCCCTACAACCCAAACCAAGTTTTTGAGGGCTGACGCGTTAAGGCGACAGTAGAATTTCGGGCCCAGATTCGCATGCGTTGCATACAACAATTCCACAAGGTTTCGACGCAGGTTGAGAACTGTGCGGACAGATGATCCATAGTTTTGCTGAATTTGTTTGGCTTCCAAAATACGGCAAAGTGCACACGGGGTTCATCGTTTCTGGCACACTAGATCCGTTTGATAGCCAGAGTTCAGATTTTTAACACTGTTAATCCCATTTCCTGCATTATCCGAATTACAGCTCTTTTGTATTCACCCTTAAGACCTTTCCAGTCGATTAGGGCGTATGTTGGCTTCGGTAGGCTCCTTTCGACAGCCTGATAAACAATTTCTAAATTTTCGTCTGTTATAGAATACTTGGACATGATGTGGCCTATTCCTATAGAGTTTTGTTTGGCGTAATCTGTGAATTGGGATGAATAATGTGGACCGCCGAAGCAACAGGCAAACCTCAGGTTCGTCTCCTCTGCGTTGGATGCGACAACAGCTTTGACTACCGCCTTCGCCACGAACTCGCCTAGCTCGTGTCTTTGCCAATTCTCGGGAGAAGCTCCTATTTCCACGAATAGTGTGGGTTGCGTAAAGTCGGTGGGTCCGTGATGCGTAGCCTCCATGACCACTGGTAGAGGTGACGCATCCGACAGAGCCGTCAACACGAGATGCGCAAGACTCGGTGATGCTACACCCAACTTCTTTGGAGAGCCGCCCAATTCGTTTTTTTCGGTCGGATTACCAGTTGCATGCAGTGTAAGGCATGGTTTGCTACCAGAGTGTCTGCTCAGAAAAATATAGGCGTCTGCCTGCGGTAATTCACCGTTTAAAACAAAAGGTAACTCTTTGTTCACTCGTATCAATTCGAGCTCGTTTGACGTTTCCAAGCTGTTAGCCTTGAAATTCGAAGTGGTAAGGCTCCTGTAAATGTTGTCGCTGGCCGGATCAACGGTTGAACAAACAAAAATAGTTCTCATAGGATTGAGTAAAGCACTGCCATGGCTGTGTAGAGCCTGTTTTCGGCTTGGTCGAAGACGATGCTGCGGGGACTGTTAATGACCCCATCAGTAATCTCTTGGCCGCGATGGGCTGGCAAACAATGCATCACAAACGCCTCTTGTTGGGCAAGCGACAGAAGCGTTTCGTTGACCTGGTAGGGTTTTAGTAAATCGATTTTTTTAGATGATTCGGATTCTTGGCCCATGCTCACCCAGACATCCGTGTAAACCACGTTGGCTCCATCCACGGCTTTTTGAGGGCTGGTCACAAGCTGGACTTCTCCCTTAGTTTTCTCTGCCTCAACTTTGGCGGCTGCGACTATCTCGATGTCGGGTTTTAAGGATTCCGGTGTTGCCACTCTAATTGTTGCGCCCACCTTAGCTGCTCCAAGAATAAGTGAATTGGAGACGTTGTTTCCGTCTCCTACGTAAGCTATCGTTAGATTTTCGAAGCCGCCTCTTTTTTCTTTCAGAGTCATGAAATCAGCCAGTATTTGGAGGGGGTGCTCTTTATCGCTCAAAGCGTTGACGATGGGAATTTTACTGGCTTGCTTCATGGTCACCAAGTCCAAATGCGAATTCACCCTGGCCACTACACAGTTGGCCATTCTCTCCATAACTCTGATTGTATCCGTTATCGGTTCACCGCGCGAAAGCTGCATTTCATTCCAACCCAAGTAAATCGGATGCGCCTTCAATAATCTGCAGGCAACTTCAAGAGAGAGCCTTGTCCTAGTCGAGGGTTTCTGAAAGACTAGTGGTACAACTGTACCTTCCTTTTCTAGGCTGAACAGGTTCGCCTTCAAAGATTTTTTTATTCTAATCGACAAATCAATTATTGCTTGGAATTCGGGTGAACTCAAATCATTAACAGAAAGCAGGCTTCTACCGCTAAGAGAGTTGACACGCATGGGTTAGCTAACCCTTACCCTTTTAAAACAGTTTCTTAAGCAGGAAGTCGGGTGTGAATTGCTCCAAGTCGGAGTAGTCTTGTCCTGTGCCTACAAAGAATATTGGCTTTTTGATTAGTGAAGCTATTGAGACAATGACTCCTCCTCTGGAATCAGCGTCCAGTTTGGTTAGGATCACTCCATCAATGCCGATTTTTTCGTTGAATTCTCTGAGCTGGTTGATGGCGTCGTTTCCCACTAAGCTGTCGCCCACGAATATTTTTAGGTCGGGTTTGGTAATCCTTACCACTTTACGCATCTGCTCAACCAAGTCTATATCGTTCTGCATACGACCCGCTGTGTCTATTAAAACCACATTGTATTTTTTGGCTTTGGCTTCTTGTATGGCGCCAAACCCAACAGAAGCGGGGTCTGAGCCATACTTCGAGCTAAAAAGTGGGACGCTGATACGCTCAGCGTGTAGACGTAGCTGTTCGATCGCTCCCGCCCTGAAAGTATCGGCTGCGGCCAAGACTGGTTTAAAACCGTTTTGCTTTAAGTTGTGGGCCAACTTGGCAATGGACGTCGTTTTTCCGCTTCCGTTTATACCAAAAAAAACTAGAATGCATAGACCGTTTTGTTTTATTTTGGAATTTAAGATGTCGTAGAAACCTTTGCTCTCAGTTGTGAGCAGTATTTCGCGGAGCTTGAACATGATTCTCTGCTTGACGAGTTGCTCGGGGTTTTCAATGCGTTTAACCCTTAGCTGTTTAAGTTCTGTTTTAAGAGAATCGCAAACCTCGGACGCAACGTCGAAGGCCACGTCGTTCTGTAATAGTTGACGCTGAAAAATTTGTAGTGTCTCATCTATTTCTTTGTCGGACAGCTCACGAGTCGAGACTGTTTGTGAAATAGTTGAAATCGCTTTTTTGAGCGTCTCAAACAAAGCCGTTAACCCGTTTGTTGTAGCTCTTGAGCAAGCCTATTTATTTTGGGTTGTAACAACTGAATTCTTTGCAAAGTGCTTGAGTATTCCTTAACCAATTCCGTGGAACGGTTTCTAAAGAAATTCACTCTGTTGTTTAAATATTCAATTACGGTCGTGGGTGACAATTTGGCATAAACATTTTGTCCGAGCAGAACCAACAACTTGTCGTATTTTTCTAGTTTCATAGGTGCGAGAATACCGCTGCCCAGAGAAACCAAGGTTTCTTTGCTTATAGCGTTATCACCCAGTTCCTTAACAGAGCTAATAGTGGTCAATACTTCTAATTCTGCGCTCTCAATCAACCTAAGCTGTTCTTCCAATGCTTGGGCAACTGCACCCAAGTATTCGTATTCACCCACCAATTTTTGAAGCAACGTGTATTTGCCTTCTTGTGAGGCATCCTCTGACAATTGGTTCACCCCTCACCAGACAAATACATTTTGACCAAAGGGTCATCTATGTTTTCGGCGTCGGTAACAACTGAGATGTTTTCTACTTTAATCTGATGCCTTTTGAGCCTGTGTTTGCTACCCACTATAGAAAGGGTTTTCTCTCTAGCAACGTTTTGATTTTGAGCTATAACATATTTTGTAAATGGTTGCCAAGAGAGAACACCTCGCATAACACCAGACACTTTGAACACGGCAACTCTGCTCTTTGACACTGCGGACTCATTTCTTATTTCGGATTGCAGGTATATGAGCATAGCTACGGAGTCTGAGATTTAGTGTAAACAAGGCTAGCCTTCAAGTAGTACATAAAGCAGACGTGGAGATAACTAGGTCCGAACGTTTCTCGCCTTCCAATGTGGTGTACCAGAGCAGTATGAAGGAGCCGGAGAGGTTCGCATACGCTAAAGCAGCCACTCTCTTTGCGTTCGACTATGTCTTAGAGCGTCTCGCTTCCGTCTTCGACGAAGCCCGAAGCCTCTATTAACGTTGTTGCGAAACCCGAACGTCTGGTACAAGTATGAGGGGCGTGGAAACCTACCGCACACCAATAACGCTCATACGTTAACAGGGTCTGTGAACACTTTTGGTGGCTCGCCAACACGCAGACCCTGCCTAGCTGCACTGGGAATCCGAGGGCGTTTGGGTGTGATCGAGCGTGTGAAGACCACTTATCAGCTGTGGGCCACGTGTATGCGCCTCTTGGTGTGCGCGTCAACGTAGCGGCACACACGTACACCGGTTCACCCAAAGTTTGAGCGCCCACTCAACGGTCATGGTGCAGCGCTTATTGGGTTGCGGCTCGAAGCGTGTCCTACACCTAGCCGCCAGAACCCAGCAACCCACAGTTGGCTAGCTCAGACACGGTTTCCTTAGAGATTTATGCTCGGCTCGATAGTTATGGAGCCACCGGGACTTGAACCCGGAACCTCCCCCACGCCAAGGGGGCGCTCTGCCATTGAGCTATGGCCCCGCACGAATGGTTAAGATCTGGCTGATTTAAGCCTTGAGCCTAGATTTGCTGTATCAGCTTATACAATCTGTCGTTTCTGTGATGCAGATTTTGGGCAACTTTGCCGTGGCCGTCCGCGATTTTTTCTTTGAAATCATTTTCTAATAATCCAATCGCTACCACACTGTTGTCTAGGGCTTCGATTAGGACCACATTGTTTTGCTTTTCTTTGAGGCGTACGACGCCGGGTGCCATTAAATCGGCGCCTTGGGCCACTCTTTCTTTTGCACCGTCATCTATCCACATTTGGGAACATATTTCTTCGGTCTTTTTTGCGTGTTCTATGAACGGCAAAAGAAGTCCGTCCTTTTCTATTAAAAAGGGATTCTTTTTGTTGACTAAATAGACCAATACGCGTTTTTCTATTCTTGTGGACCAAATTGTGTCCTTCTTTTTGTCGAAACCAAAAAGGGATAGATACGCATCAATTTTTTCGAGATCCTTTTTGCTTAAGGGGTGTACTATAAAATTCATCTTGCTGCGCTATAACCTTGGCTGAATTTAAGAAAAGCTTTCGACCAATCGAAGTTTGATGAATGCATGGCTAAGCTTAATAGTTGGCGCGGTCAGCAAAGACTAGTCAAAAATGGCGGAAGCTAATACTCAAACCTTGTTGGGTGAGGCTCTTGACTCGATTGTGTTGGTCAAGCTTCGGGGTGGCATTTATGTGCGAGGCAAGATGAAGAGTTTCGACCAACACCTAAACCTTTTGATAGAAGATGCCCAAGAAATGCTAGAGGATAACACCACACGCAACTTGGGAACCATAATTGTAAGAGGCGATAACGTCATCCTGATTTCTCCGAGTCCTAGGTAGTGTTGCGTTATGAAGGGAACTTCGTCACAAGGCAAAAAGGGGCGCTCTAAAACACACATACGTTGCAGGCGATGTGGCAAACATTCGTACCATATCAGGAGGCATCGCTGCGCGTCATGTGGCTTCGGAGCGTCATCAAAAATACGGCAATACGCTTGGATAACAAAGAAACCCTGATCCCTTCCTCATCGACAAAGTGTCCAAATCTTTTGTGGTAAACGGACAATTGCGACTAAACTTTCGCACTCATCTTATCGCCTTTCAAAGGCTGTTTTATCGTATTGATAAGGCGTAAAACGGACTTCATAATTTTTATGGCGAATCGACGTAAAACGCTGTAGCGGGCATCTCTCCGAGCAACGCGTCTTGAACCCACAAGCTACGATGTTTTTCTAGAGAGTAAACATCTTCGCTCTGTTATGATGACATTCTCCCTCAGCTTAAGCGTATGGGCTTCCGCTTGTTCTTCTTTCACTGTTTGCTTCTTTCGAAGAACGCTTTGACTGCCTTGTCGGGCTCACGTAGCACATTTTGGAGCACCTGTGCATATACTTCCCAGTGTTCTGGTAGCACTTTAGTGTAGGCAATTCGTTTGCCCGTGCCGCGCAGCCCAGTTTAACATCACTTCTGCGAGCTCAGATCCTTTCTTCGAGGATCAAATCGTACAGGCTATGGCAGAGATCGGTTGTTCTTTCAAGCTTATCTTCCCGCATCTTGGAAGCGTAGAAGCCTTCCATGCAGCAACTGTTCACAGGTGTCCAGACAGTCTATGCTCCGTAAATTATTTGAGCACTCGTGTTTTTATCCCATCCTCTCGAGAAGGCTGTGAGTCTTCCCACTCGCAAATAACAAAATTGGCGCGTCCAAACAGTTGAGCCCATCGTTTATCTGAGCCTTAATGCGTCAAGGTTTTCAGGTGTATAGACTTCGGGTTTTTCTCGGCTATAAGCGAAAAATCTTCTTAGTTCGCGAGCCAACTCCGCTGAACGCGATGGTTCGCCGTGGTTAATCAAAATCTTCTTGGTGGGCTTAACCATTGACGCATAACGCACCAATTCGGCGCGGTCGGAGTGTCCCGAAAACCCCTCTATACTGTGTACACTCATTTTTATGATGTAATTTCTGGACAAATTGTTTGAATCGCTGGGCAAAGTCACTTCTTTTGCCCCCCTCAGTATTGCTCTTCCCAAAGTGTTTTCGGCTTGGTAGTTCACGAATATCAAAGAATTCTTTTCATTCCCACACAGTTCTTTGAAATATTCTATTACGGGGCCGCCGGTCATCATACCACTTGTGGCCATAATGATACTGGAGCCTTGCCCCAGAGCCTCCTGTCTTTTTGAAGCGTCGTCGATCCTGACAAATTCTTCGTGTAGGAACGGGTTGTCGCCTTGGTAAATTTTTCTTTTCACGCTCAAAGCCAAAAATTCGGGGTAAGCCGTGTGAATCGCTGTGCTTTCTAGAATCATGCCATCCAGATACACGGGAACCTTGGGTAATTCTCCTGCGGAAATTTTTTCGGCTATTATCATCATTAACTCCTGAGCCCTTCCGACCGCCAACGTAGGAATCAACACTCTGCCTCCCTGCTCGACGGTTCTTCTCACTATGGCTACAAATTTGTCTTCCGCTTCTTTTCTGCTGGGCATCAAATTGTTTCTGCCGCCATAGGTGGATTCGGTTATCAGACAATCTACGCGTGAGAAAAGTGTTGATGCTTTGTCCAACAAACGTGTTGTGCCGTACTTGATGTCGCTGGTGTACAACAAATTGTATTTGCCGTCTCCTATGTTAAGATGCGTCACCGAGGAACCCAGTATGTGACCCGCGTTGTTCAAAGTGAGCTTCACGTCGGGCGCTATGTCGGTAACGTCCCCCCAATTCACGGGTATGGTGTGCTGAACCGCCTTCCTGATGTGTTCGACTCCATAGGGTGGCGTTTCACCCAATCTTTGCTTCAGATCCACGTAATCCTTCTGGGTTAGAACCATCAGGTCCCTAGTGGGCGTAGTCATGTAAACGGGTCCGCGATACCCGTATTTGAAAAGATACGGCAAAGCTCCTTGATGGTCCATGTGCGCGTGTCCTATCACCACAGCGTCCAACTCCTCTATGGGAAAATCCAATGAATGAAACGCTGGGAACTCTTCCTCCATAGAGGAGGCCTCCGCCTTTAGCCCCGCGTCCAGCAAAATCTTGGTCTCGCCTGTGTCAACAAGCACCGCGGACCTACCCACTTCTCCGAACGCTCCCAGAGGAATCACTCTTATCGGGCCTTCAGAGAAAACCGGCGGTCTGTGGATCTTTTCGCCAACGTCTTTAAGGAAACGTTGTCTGTACTCTCTTCCAGTGGAAAGTACCCGAAGCATAGACGAAACTATTCCCGATCTTATTTCGGGCACTCTTACCACGACTGGTCTCCAACCAGTTTTGATCAACACTTCCCTGAGCATCGACCCGCCGGTTCCAATAACTATTCCCGGACGCAATGCTTCAACCGTCACGTCACCCGTATCTTCATTAAACGTATAATTTTTTACTTCGGCTTCCTTGGGTATTAACTCTTGAAGTATTCTTATTGTTTCATCTTGCGTCTTCCTGACTTCTGGGTCAGACCTAATAACCACTCTTTTCTTCAGCAGCTTGGCCAACTTTTTTACTGTCTCATCGTTACTGAACACGGCCACAGGGTTTCTGCAGTAAAGCGCAATTTCTGGGCCCTCAAATTCGATTCTATTGATGCCGCCGTCGGCTGGAAAATTAGAAAAGATTGTGTTCCTAATGTTGCTGAGATGGTCCTTTATTGTTAAGGGCCGCATTACGCGTTCACTTCTCGTTTGGACAGTAATTCGGCTATTTCTTCATTGGAAAAGAATTTTACACCATTCCTGTCCGCAACTACCAGATCTATTCCTTCACCCGTAGCCGTATCCCAGCTAATCGCCGATGAAATACTCCTAGCGGCCACCTCGGCAGCTTTATCCAAAGTTAAATTTTGGATCATCATGTCCTGAGCTGCTCCCAAGGCAGCTTGTGATCCCGAACCAGTCGCCACATAATCTTCTCTGCTCAAAGAGCCAAAGAAGTCTATCATGAACAGGTTGGGTTCGTCGTCGTAGCCGCCTATGATTAACTGTACGGGTAACATGTAGAATTTTCTCGAATGAATAACAGAGGAGGCAAGATTCGCTATCCCCTTTACTTTTAATCTTGAATCGTGCTTTACCCTGTATATTTCGGTTTCCGCTCTGAGTATCTCAACCAAGTTGAATGCCTCACCAACGGTGCCGGCTACCGTTGCCGCACAGTAATCAGAGATTCTAACAATTTTCGCGACATGTCTGTTTGCCACAATATACCCAGCGGTGGCTCTCTTATCGGCCGCAAGCACCACTCCCTGCGGCGTTTTTATGCCAATCGTGGTGGTACCTTTCCTTAATTCAAAACCCGAGTGCATAACAAACCAACACGTAAGCCCAATTACAAATCCAAAGGGCTACAAACAGCTTACCAATTATATATGGGGGCTTTACTTAAAGTTTTTGAACAACCACCACGTGTTTTAAGCCATTGAAAAAATAATGATAGTGGATCCTAACAGATCGCCTCACACCATAAATTTACCCGTGCAGGTAATAGTGGGAAAAGGTGTTTTGAATTCGGCTGGAGAAGTCCTGTCCAAGCACATTTCGGGTGACAAAGTAGTTGTCTTAACGGGTCCAACTATCAAATCGTTGTATTTGACCACCCTTGTTGAGGCGGTAAAGTCATCCGGTTTCGACCCCTCAGTAATGGTCGTGAATTCGCCCAGCTTATTTGAAGTCGACAAGGTGGTGAAGGCTTTTCCGCCAACATCTTCAGCCGTGATTGGCTTAGGCGGAGGAAAAGTGCTCGACGTAGGCAAAGTCGCCGCCTATAGAGCGGGAGCTCCATTCGTCAGCATTCCAACGAGCGCTTCTCACGACGGCATCGCCTCCCCCCAAGCTTCGCTAAAAGGTCTCAACGGTGCGCATTCGGTCAGGGTGAACACACCATACGTGGTCATAGCCGATTCGGAAATAATTTCGGCTTCGCCGAGGCGGCTTACATTGAGTGGAATAGGCGACGTATTAGCAAAGCTGTCCTCCGTGTTGGACAGTAGATTGGCTCAGGAAGCTGGAGAATATGTCGGAGACTATTCTATTTCCCTCGCAGAGATGTCCGCAAAACTGGTTTTGAATAATCTGCCCACAATAGTGAGTCTAACCGATTCCGGTGTCAGAACCCTGTTGGAAGCTCTGATAAGCAACGGAATCGCCATGGCCATTGCTGGCAGCAGTAGACCCTGCAGTGGTAGCGAACACTTGTTTGGTCACGCACTCGATTTTTTGACCTCCAGATCCATTCTGCACGGCTTCACGGTTTTGCTGGGCACCAAGATTTCGCTGGCGTTGCATGGACAAGACTGGGCTTCTTTCTCGGAACAGGTTTCTCGAGTGGGATTGCCCACAACCGCCAAAGAGTTGGACATCCCTTCGGTATACGTGGTCAGAGCCCTCTTGTTCGCCAACAAAATGAGACCCGAAAGATTCACCGTTTTGAGTAACGGCATTTCTCTGGAGCAGGCACAAAGAGTTACTGAAGAAGTGAGGATAATATAACGCCTAAAACTCAGAAAGTTTCTATCCCACGTTAATTCAGCGAACACTGCATTATATAAGTCTCCACCGTGGTAGAGGGTTCTATGCAAGATAATTTGTTTACCACGCGCGTCAAAAATGTGAATAACGGCTCTGGCTTAGAGGAGCCCAGAAAAGTGGTCACCCTAATCCCAACTGAAGTGGCAAAACAAGGCTACGAATTTGTGTTCGTCGGCGATGCATGCGCACCGTGCGAGACCTGCAGGGTTAAAAACTCGTGCTTGGGAAACATGGATAGGGGCCACCGCTACGTGGTCAAGCAGGTCAAAACCACTGAGCATTATTGCGCCTTGGTCGATGCAGGCGCGAAAGTGGTTGAAGTTGAAAAGACCGACATTAAAGTCACTGTTGAAAAACAAAAGTTCATGTTGGGTGCAACGGTGAACTATCTACCCATCCAGTGCGACTGGAAGTTCTGTCAAAACTACGCGTATTGCGTAGAAAACGGATTGAACGAAGATGAAAAGGTTAAAATCCTAGAAAAACTGGGTGAAGTCAACTGTCCTCGGGGTTTCAAATTGTTTTACACCAAAGTCAAGCATTGACCACTTCTTCCTTGTCCGACTCTTCATTTCGGGGTTTATACGTGAATTTCTCGGTAAAAATAACTGTTTCGATTTTGTCCAGATACTTTATCAGGTCTCTTACCAAACGAATCTTGAAACTCTGCAACGCTTCCCAGTAAAGCAGGCCTTCGGGAACATCTATTTTCACAGTGTTGTCGTCTATGTTTATTTTGAACTCTTCCCTTTTGACTGCGGGAGCGAGTCTATGAACCAGTTCCAATGCCTTCTCCGAAGGTTCGCTTAAAACCTTCTTAATCTCAAACTCGTAACTCAGCGTTTTACCGCTGTAAGGATGGTTAAAGTCCAGTTGGACTCTGCCAGCGTTTATGCTTCTAACGGTTGCCAATTGACCATTAACCTCTAATCTCTGTCCAACCTCTGGTCTGATTTTTTGTTTCAGTAGCTCCCTTTCGGGGACAATTTTAACTCTGTTCTGATCTCTTTCACCAAATCCCTCAGCGGGGGGGACTTCAACACTCTTTCTTTCACCAACCTCGCTCTTAACCAATTCTTTGTCCAAACCGGGAACAACCCATCCCTCACCAACAATCACCAAAACGGGTTCGTATACACCTTTCTCTTGGAAAATACCACTTTTTTTGGCGACCTCCGCGTCCGTAGTATCGAAAAGCTCGTCGGTCTCTTTGATTTTAGCAGTGTAGTCAAGGAGTATAAAGTCCCCCTTTTTTATCGGCATCTCTATTCCCTTTTCGTTTTGATGGGTGATTAATAAGAGTTTAATGGCCTTTACGCAGATACCATCCCTTGTCGACCAAATTCACCAGTTTCTCAGAGTTCTCACCGATGAGTCCCAAGCCGATTACGTCTTTTTCACTGTTTAACACAAGAACCACGCCTCTACCAACTAACTTTAAGAATCCATTTTCAACGTTTCTGCCATACAAGAAACTCTTTGAATGGTTTTCCTCCAGAATCACGTAGTTGGTCCAGTAACCCCGTCTATAAAGATGCTCAACGAGATCCAAGCTCAGCTTGAATTTGTCTTTTCTGAATGAACCAGCGAAGATACCCGCGAAATACACGTTCTTCTTGTTCGAAATCGTTTCAGCCAAAAACATCGTCTCTTCTTGAGTAAATGCGAGGACCTCTCTGTATCTCAACTCATGTATCAATAGTCTGTACCCAGCTGGTAGACCGGAAGACGCGGAGTTCAAAACGCTATAAATCTCTCTTTTTTCATTGTCTGTTGGTTTGCGTAGAGAGGGTTTCTTTAAGGTTTCAGCATCTTGCATACAAAAAACCCTTCTGTGTCGTGCACGTGGTGATAGAACCTTATCGCCCCTTTACAATCGAACCCTTCTCTTAGGCGGTATTCACCTTGACGTGTTTCAGCGGCAAACTGGATTACCGCGCCTTCCTTATTGACCAACCCCCTAACTATATCTTCTCCTTCCTCTGGCAACAAGCTGCACGTGGAATAAACCATTGTCCCGCCTCTCCTTAGGACACTGAAGCCAACCTCTGCTAGAGAACGCTGCAGCAGACTCTGTGACCCAACATCCTCCGCGTTTATCCTTTTCTTTAGCTTTGGATGATTGGAAACCAGTCCAGAGGCGGTGCAAGGAGCGTCGAGTAGAACTCTGTCGAATGTCAATCCCAAAGAGGAAACCCAGCGTCCATCGGTTTGCAACACGACCACGTTTTCACAAGCCATACGCGACACGTTGGATCTCAACGCGGACACTCTATCCCTCTTAGGCTCAACAGCTACGATGCCTCCAGAGTTTTCCATGAGCTGGGAAACATAGGTTGTTTTGCCCCCTGGGCCAGCGGCCAAGTCCAGCACGACTTCTCCGGGCTTGGGGTTCAAATATTCGGCTATAAAGATGGACACGGGGCTCTGAATATAATAATAACCCAAAAGATATTCATCGGTGGCCCCAAGTCTGGGGCTTGGAGGCCCTCCGTTGACCCAATACCCGTCGCTCACCCAATTGATTCGTTCCAACGTAAACCCCTTCTTTTCCAATCTTCTCAAAATCGAGTCAGGGTCGGCTTTCAGGCGGTTTATTCTTATCGCTTTTCTAACAGGTTTCAAATCTGCCTCAGCCAAGTCTAATGCTTCATCGCCGAGTAGACTATACATTCTGTTCGCAAAATAAGGGTTATAGCCGTAATGGTCCACGAGTCGTCGCTCTACGTTTTCCGACAATTTTCGTATTCCCAACCCTTCCCCCAAAGTTGAACACAACCATAATTGTTTAAACATTAGCCTTCTGTATTCAGATTTTTTGCTTTAATTGAGGGTGATGTGTACCTCCAGCTTACGAAAAGAATTGGTGAAACCAGTCGGCACCCGCGAATCAGGCGGGGCAACTAGGCCGTTACTTTCAATTTGGATAAGAAGTGTTGCCTGAGCTTGGATACTTTGGGTGAAATCACGAATCGACAGTAAGGCTTGTTAGGATTGTTTTTAAAGTAATCCTGATGGTAATCCTCGGCTTTATAGAAGGCTTCGAACGGTCTCACCTCTGTCACAATGGGCATGTCAAACAGCTTTTCACGGGTATATCTACGAATTAGTTCTTCCGCGGTGTTTCTCTGGGCTTCGCTGTGGTAAAATATGATGGACCTATACTGAGAGCCCACATCGTTGCCCTGTCTATTGGGCGTTGTGGGGTCGTGCACCCCAAAAAAAATCTCGAGAAGTTCGCTATAACTGATCACTGCTGGGTCAAAGGTTATCTGTACGACCTCTGCGTGCCCAGTTGAGTCGCTACAAACCAATTCGTAGCTTGGATTGGGTACATGTCCGCCGGCGTACCCACAAGTTACGTCCAATACACCTCTCACCTCGGAGAACACCGCATCCATACACCAGAAGCACCCTCCCCCTAATGTGGCAGTCTCTGTTCCAATTGCGCTCTCGGTCATTTTAACCCTTCACATTATGGTAGCGCAACGTTATAATTGTTGTCCTGCGGGTCTCGTCTTTTAAGTTCATCTGGAGGGGTCCCGTTCATGCCATTTTCGCTTGGTTGTCCACAGAAATTGTAGCGTGTCGTCCTCGACGGGTTCTGATTTAGAAGGTGAGACCATAACTTGGTCAGGCGCCGTCTCTCTTTGTCGTTTTCACAAGATTTTGTGTTCAAAAGTATTCAATTTTTAAAATCTTTCTTGTGGTGATGGTCTTCGGAAAGCTCAGCTATTTTTTTGTCTATCCATAGAGCGTGTCTGTCCACCAAAAGTTTGTGCTGCCGCAACAGAAACAGCTTGTCCTCACGTGTTAAGGCTGACTTCAGAATCTTGTCCCAGGCTTGGGGTTGCATCTCTATGGTCTCGTTCAACATTTTGGCGAGCGAGGCTGGCGCAACGACTGCCATCATCACGCCTCTAATAGTGTGCCACCTTTGGAGAGAATACGTGTCAAAAACCTGTTTGGCTTCTTCCAGCACCAATCTGCCCTTGTCTGTAAGCGAATAAAGTCTTTTTGAACGGTCACCTGTACCGGACACTTTTATAAGGTTCTTGGTCATCAAACTCTTTAAAACCGGGTATACAGACCCTGAACCCGGGCGCCAAGAACCTTCGGTCACAGAGTTTATGTCACTCATAAGGTCGTAACCCGAAGCTGGTCCAGAGGACAACTTTTGCAGTATGTACAGCGGGAGTATGCCGCGTCTTCCGCGAATGATCAGCGAAGCTTCACGTTTATCTGACATAATAACCAGCTTTGGACTCATAGTGTATAACCCCCGCAATATAAACCATTATAGTGAGAAAACGATCAAAACACATATCGATTTATACATATAATTCGATGGGCTTATATAAGCCTATTACAGTATCGAATTGATTAATATGAAAGACATAGTCGACACAGCGGTTGAGGCGGGCTCATTCAACACCTTGGTGACAGCGGTCAAGGCAGCGGGTTTGGTGGACGCATTAAAGTCCCAAGGACCGTTCACAGTCTTTGCGCCAGCGGATTCGGCCTTTTCTTTACTACCCGCGGGAACGGTCGAGTCTTTACTGAAAGACACAGTAAAACTAACTTCGATTCTCAAATACCATGTCGTGCCAGGCAAAGTTATGTCGAGTCAAGCAATTCAACTTGCCCAGTCTCAGTCTCCAGCAAAAGTGAAAACTTTAGAGGGTTCGGAGGTGACTCTGAAGGTTCAGGGAATTATGGCTAAAAATCTTTATGTAAACGAAGCAAAGGTTGTAAAGGCCGACGTAGAAGCTACGAATGGTGTAATACACGTAATAGACAAAGTGATTCTACCGCCTTAATCTCTTATTTTTTGTAGGTGCCAGCCTTGGATCTGATAGGTCACAGGAAAATCGTGTTCGCGGTTTGGGTCGTGCTTCTGGTTGCCGCTGTTCCCGCTTTTATAAGATACGGTGACTACATTAATTATTCCACGACCACTGCGGGACTTTCACACACAGAGTCCGCCTATGCTCAACGAGCTCTAAGCAAGGCGGCTCCGCAAAACGACACTTTGCTAGTTGTTATAAACACGAGTCAAATCCAAGGCTCTCTGGTCAACAACTCTCTCTCCTTTCAGAAGGAGGTTCAGCTAAAACGCGTACCATACGTCTCTTCGACGAGCTCGGCTTACTCTACCTACGCCATGTTCATGGATCAGACTGTTGGACGCTATGCTGGGACCATTCGCAACGTTTATTTCAACCTTTCATTAGCGGCAGGCTCAATATATTACTATCCGGCAAGCTTCTACAAGGAGTGGTCCAAGCTTAACTTTAGTACTTCAAGTATTTTATATGCCGAAAGCTTGTCAGATTACAACGGCACCTCATACGAACAATTGTTCATGCAAAATCTCAATCATTCGCTTGGTTTACATCTGGCCATTCCACCTCAAAAATTGGTTCAAGAAGCGGTGCAAAAAACTGCTTTACAGCTGTTCTATAACTCGGCTTACTCGGCTTTCGCAGCGCAGTACCTTAACTTTACCGATTATCAAGATCAATTACAGCTCGCAAACGTCACAGCTCAGATTATTTCAAAATTCTATGGTTCAACAATAAGCAGCCAATTGGTGCTTATGGCTGTGCACGGAGGTGATATAGGCCGCTCATTTGTAGAAAAATATGGGCTTAGCGGCGCTCCATCGTTTATCATTCAACAATATTTTAGCCCCAATAAACAATTGATGCTTATTCAAATCAATTTTAATGTGACGTCTGACTATAGAGGTCCAAACAACTTTTATCCTTCAGAGAATGATACACCAGAATTAAGGTTAATCGCGAAAACCTATTTTGGCGGGGCAGCCCAGTTAACCGGCAGTGGAGCCATAACCTACGACAACCAAGTCGCGACAATGGGTTCGGGCGTGGTCTTCGCACTTACTTTTGTGTTCTTGGCAGTAGCTGTGGCTGTTGCGCTCGGCTCTTTCTTTTCACCACTACTGGCCCTCGTCTTTGTGTCGATAGCTACTGTTCTTGGCGATGTTGCCATATTTTTGACAGGATTTTTCATAGTGAAGGTCGATTTCGTTGTAACATATACTCTGACAGCTGTAATACTCGGCGTTGCAACCGACTACCTTGTGTTCATTCTTTCGCGTTACAGAGACGGTTTGAGAGATGGTCTCAATAGCAGAGATGCGTTAAGACTGGCATCCTCCAAAGCTGGTCTCGCGGTCATCATCAGCGGGATAACCGTTGCAGCCAGCTTGGGCACCTTTGGTTTTGTGTCGGGTCTTCAATCGTGGGGGCCAGTTCTATTCATGGCAGTCATGTTCACAGTGGCTTTAGAGGTAACTCTACTGCCGGCCATAGCCTCGTTAATAGGCCCTAGGCTCTTCCTCAACCGTTCGGTAAAACGGCGGGAACCTTCCGAATATAAGACATCAAAGTTTTATAAAGCTGCAAGTCTATCTGTGAAGAGAAGTTCCTTTGTTGTGCTCATAATCGTTTTAACGGCTATACCCTGCGTCTATCTGTGGTTCAATTTACCCACAACCTACGACTTTCTTGAAGGCTTACCGAGTTCTTTGCCCAGTGTGCACGCTCTGAGGCTCGTTGAGTCATCATTTGGCTCCAACCTTTTGTATCCTGATTACATAGTGTTCAACCTCACCCAACCATCCATATTCAGCAATGGCACCCTGACCCCAGGCGCTGCCTCCCAGATTATACAGGCTGAGAACTACGTTTTGGATACACCCGGGGTCACCAAAATAGTGGGTCCAAACCTTTCCATGGGAACTCTGACCAACCAGTATGCAGAACAGTTCTTGTTTAACAATAATCGAAGCGTTTACTTCTTGGTTTACACAGGGTACAGTCCATACTCAAACCAAGCCATTCAGATGGTCAAACATCTTAGGGCTAATCAAGCCTTTCTGGTTGGCGGATTGACATCGTCGGTTGTGGATCAGCAGGCGTATTATGGCCGTTTATACACAATATTGGAGCTCAGCATTCTGGGTGCCATAGCAATCATCCTTGGCGTGTCGTTTAGGTCACCAAAGTATCCGCTCATAGCGCTTTCAGGAGTATTCGTAAGCATTACGTGGACCACTGCACTACTGTACATTGTCACAAAATACGTGTTTCACCAAGAGCTTCTTTACCTGATACCTCTTATACTCTACGTGATACTAATGTCGCTGGGAAATGACTTTACGGTTTTCCTTATCAGCAGAATCAAAGAAGAGCAGGAAAAGCTCGGATTCGTCGAAGGCGTCTTAAAGGGTATGGTGGGTTCTGGCACCGTGGTCACAGCTCTTGGCCTTATTCTTGCAGTCTCACTTGGTTCGCTCGGTTTGGCTCCAATAACTTTTCTGAGACAACTTGGCATAGCATTCGTGATCTCACTGGTCTTGGACACTTTTGTAATCCGAACCTTCTACTTCCCAGCGATGATAAAGCTGCTGGCCGTCAATCGCAAAGGCGATCATTCAAAACGAACTGTTTGAAGAAGAGTTGGAATGAGCGTTTATTTCTGGTCAACTTTACACGCGCAGCCCTTTTGCCTCAATATTCTGAGTTGTTCAGCCAACGTGTTCACATAAGCATCTTGCAGGGTTAAGCCTGAAGCCAAGTTTTTGTCGAGAGGGGAACTATGTTTGAATCCCCTACTATTGAATTCTTTTACTAGGGCTTCGTGTCTGAAATAAAGCGCGGCTAGCTTCCCCTTCCACCGAAGAGTTTCGGGGTGTTTTGAATAACCCTTCTTATTGTTTATGAGTATGGACCATATTGCGTGAAGCTCTCTGTGTTCGCCCAACAGATGCTTGTTACACAACAACTGTGGCGACAAATCCCATATACGCAAGCCGACCGCCTTACTTCTGTGTCAGTGCACAGGCTAAACAAAAATATTAATGCATCGCAACACTTTTTACAGAAGAATAATGGATGGGCCTCGGGTTGAAGCCATCAAAGCGGTTCCGCCGGCTGTGGTCTTAACGCTTCAATTCCAAAGTACATCGATAATAAAGGAGCAAGGCTTCCATGCGACGATAAACGTGTACTTTCGAGTAAGCGAGAACTATGCATCTGTTTTGCGGTGCGCAGAACAGTACTTTGAGCACAGAAGCGGTGGGTGATGCTAATAGCGAAATGTTTTAACAGGTATCCATCTATTTGACTCATGACTTATTCAATTGTCGCGCGTGACCCAACCACTGGAATGCTGGGAGTCGCCGTTCAATCTCATTATTTTTCGGTGGGTTCGGTTGTAACTTGGGCAAGGTCGGGGGTCGGTGCCGTTGCTACACAATCCTTTGTTGAGGTTAGCTATGGACCACTTGGCCTCGAGCTCATGGGAGCTGGTAAATCCGCACAAGAGGCGCTTGAATCGCTTTTGAAGTCGGATCCTCACAGCGAACGCAGACAGGTGGCCATGGTGGATTCCAAGGGAAACGTGGCGGTTCACACTGGAGCCGACTGCATTCCATACGCGGGGCACATTGTCGGAGAGGGGTTCAGTGCGCAGGCGAATCTTATGTCGAACGACACTGTGTGGGGTTCAATGAAAGACTCGTTCGAGCGAAACACGCACTTGGAATTCCCCGAAAGGCTTGCAGCCGCGCTTATGGCTGCTGAGACGGCTGGAGGCGACATAAGAGGCAGCCAATCCGCTGCCATATTAGTGGTGGAGCCGACTGTTAAAGCTCATCGCTGGCTCGGAAAAGTCTTGGAGCTCAGGGTTGAAGACCACCCCAAACCCGTAGAAGAATTGACGCGTCTCATCAGAATGCACAGAGCCTATCAGTTGGCCGACCAAGCCGAAACACTCCTACAAGACGGCAAATACGACGAATCCAGCAGGCTCTATCAAAGAGCAGTAGAATACGCTCAGCTGGACGAGCTCAACTATTGGCGGGCGCTCTCACTATTAAAGGCGGGTAAAAAAGAACACGCCGAGGCCATACTGGAACAGATATACTCTAAGGCTCCCAACTGGAAACGGCTAACAGAACTCCTCAAACAATCTGGAAGGCTCAGCGATTAGAGCTGGTTGTGACCCGCCTCATCGAATAGTGCGGTTACCGCTGAGCTTAGTCGCGGCGCACACCAAGTAAAACATGGGTTTCCGCTCGCGAGTGCAGCTCTTCGGCAGCCTTTGATGATTCACTCAAGGAATCTAATTTCAGCTGGCAGCCCGCTCAATATGGCAAGTAATGAGTTTCCTCGATTCTAGTTCTATATACACAGTTCAGAATCAGCCAAAATTTCAGTTTGTTGTCCCTCGATATCGTTAAGCGAACCCGGTTGCTACTGTGTTGCAAAGTAAGGAAGCTTGGTGACTAAGCCTAATATATTCGCTCATCTACAACGGCGTTGTATGACGTCTCGCTCAGTTGAACGCGTGTTCCAAGGCAAACCCACGATTGAGGGCGCTGGAGTAAAACTCATGAGGGCTTTTGGCGGGTCCGGTCTTGCCGAATTCTTCGACCCTTTTCTACTGCTCGACGATTTTGGTTCAAGGTATCCGCACGAATACTTGGCGGGCTTTCCTTGGCACCCCCACAGAGGCATAGAAACGGTCACCTATCTCCTAAAAGGTGAAGTTCATCACGAAGACAGCACGGGTACGAAGGGAGTAATACGTTCGGGAGACCTACAATGGATGACAGCGGGGAGCGGTATTTTCCACGCTGAAATGCCCAAGCCCACGCTGAAACCCGGCAGTAGCGAAACTCTTAACACCGAGGTGCGGGGCTTCCAGCTGTGGGTGAACCTTCCAGCAAAACACAAGATGACCGAGCCCAGATACAGAAACCTCGAAAGGGAAAACGCCCCCCGCGCTGTACTTGACGACGGAACGAAAATAACCCTTGTCGCCGGCGAATTGAAACGCGTCCCTCGACTGGGTCATTTGGTTGGGCCAGTCAAAGGCCTTGCAGTGGATGCGACCTATTTGGACGTACATATGCCTCCGTCAAGCAGCTTAGAATTCACTGTTCACGACGAATACACCGCTTTTGCCTATCTATCTGAAGGGGTGGCGCAATTCTCGAAAGAGAAGGTCATTGTCTCACCCAAAAGCGTAGTGCTTTTTTCAAGAGAGGGCGCCACGGTGAATGTTGTCACTGAAGAAGAATCCGCCGATTTCCTTTTGGTGTCCGGCAGACCCCTAGGGGAACCCATAGCGTGGTATGGTCCAATCGTGATGAACACACAAGCAGAGCTCGAGAAGGCTCTGGAAGAGCTCAGCACGGGAGAATTCATAAAAACCAAGGCTACAACCTACGACTACTTTGCAGATTAACAAGTGAAAACTGGCAACGCAATCCAGTAGCCTACGCTACAGCATCGCAACTTCGCCCCTCGGGAGTCCCCATTAGACTTGTGGCCATTAATTTTGCTTTGACACCTTTTCGTCCATGTACTGTCACTACTCGCTGGTTTAATGATTTGTTCAAAAAACCGGTGATTCAACCTGCCAAGGTAAAGGTTAGGTTGGTAGTAGGAGAAATTTCGGATTTATTCGCAAAGAAAGATGAAATTGTAAAGGTTGTTAGGTTGGTAGTAGGCGACGGGACCGTTGCAGCGAACCATATACCCAAAAACCCTTCACCATTTGTGTCGCCTGGCGATGTGTCAGGCGCATAATAATATAGGGGATAACCCATGTAGGTGGTCTGCTTGGTTCCGTTCACACGTGTGATTACGCCGAACATGGAGGAGTTCAGCCCTGGAGGTAGACTGAGGTTGCTCACATAGAAGGGTGGCCAAAGTTTCGCACAGGCGCCGTAACACGCACTAGTACCATTGTATGGCACGTCCTTCTTGAATATATAAAGCGTGAACCCTGTGCTGTTTGTCAGATAGAAACCTATGGAAGGTTTATAGCCTATTTCAACGGAGTAATAAGGCGTTTTAACCGTCTGCGTGATAGAGGAGACCACGGTCTGCACCTGTTTGGTTGGATGCGTTGCTAGGTATCCCGTCGACACGGCCAGTATAAGTGTCAGAACTACAAACACAACCGACACGACTTTGTAGTTCAAAACGGGTCTTATCCGTTACCAAGAAGGGTTGTATAAACTTATTGCGATGTTTTGCAACTTTTGCGCTCCGATCCGTCTTATTAAAGCAGGCGTTTTGCGAAGCGGAATTCAGAGTTCCATTAAAGAGAACAGCTGTCTACCAAAATAAGCTCTTCAGGTACCTTCAAATAAAATTCGATAGAACACACTATATTATTGACCAAGATTGTAAAACTCAACAAATTCCTTAAATAAAAAATACCTAGCCAAGTCCGATGACTCCACACGAAGACTCTTTTCATCTCCATTTAAATTCATGTAGCGCTAGGAAGTGCGTGGAACCACGCTGATCATCTCCTCTCACATTCTGGTCGGGCTCGAAGGCATCGCCACCGATGTCATAATCATGACTGAAGGAAAGATCCGCGCCAGAGAAAGAACCGGGCTCAGGTCGGGTGGCTTGGAAGAAATCTACACGAAAGTGCTGGAAGAAAATTAGGGCAAGGCGAGCAGTGGAATGATGGTACATATTTGAAGTCCCTTGAAACAGTCGATAACTAGTAGAGAGGGGCGGGGATCGGGTTGCCTAAGAAGTGCATTAGCCTCGAAAGCTCGCATACGCCTCCCGCAAGTGACTGCGAGTACATCAGGGACTACAGGCAGTCCTCCACGGTCTGCATAGGAGACATAGTGCATTGTTACACGCGAGCAAGGGATGTTCAGATATAGTATCTGCGCGAGTTATGGGTGGGGTTTTCAAGAGGCCGAGCGTATACTCGGAGGCCATAAGCTGGGCCATAACGAGTGGGGAAAAGGTCAGCCCTAAGTTCGGGAAGCAATTTCTGCTCGTTGCAGGGGCCAAGCTCTAGACACTCGAAGACGGCGGATTCGCCACCAACATTCTGAATGGCCATAGAGTATGCTGAAACGCTCGTGTTACAAAACACGCCTACGCCCAATTCCCGAGCTGGCTCCGAAGCCATCGAGTATTCTTTACCTATCCCGGAGCTGTTGAAATCTTCGAGGGAGATGGGTAGGCCTAGGCTGCCCTAGTAGACCAGAGGATAGAGAAAAATCGTAAGCCCCGGCAACCGAATTGCTCGCCTTATGTCTGGTCAGCAGTATGCGCATTCAACATTTTGAGGTATTTCGAGCCAATCTTTGCGGGTTCCTTCTCTCTTGGCGTCGTCAAGCTTGCAGGCAGAATTGAATTATCTTCGCGTCTTAGCTCACTTTAGAGTCTAAGTTCCATAATTTTAGCGTAGCCGTGCCTGTGCAAACCATTTGTAGCTAATCTTGCAGATGCAGCCTTGCAATTATGGCCAAGATAACTTCGTAGGCGACTCCAAAGAACCATGTGTTCACACATTGCACCTTGATGCCCTTTTTGAATGTATATCCAAAGGTGGCTGCTGCTTGTGCATCTAGACTGGCTTGTTGCTGCTACCCAGTATGTATGAACGTCAACCACTGGCTTACAAAAGCTCAAGTTCGCTCTGGGTTGTTCGCCCCTGTCTTTAGTTTTTCCTGTGAAAGACCCTTCAATACTTTAGAGCAAAAAAGTGTCGTGTGGATAAACAAGGTTTTTTGCTTGGCTGTAAACAAAAAGAGATGAGTCTAAATGTAGACGTTTCCGTGGCCGACTGGCGCCTAGTAGCAAATGCTCTAAATCACCGCAAGGTCAGCCACGTCTAGTGCGAATATCAGCACTATTGCGACTCAATATGAATCCTTGTATCGACTTTGTGCGAACCAAGCGGTTGGTCGGGACGAAGTCTGTGTCAGACTAGACACAGTCATCTGCTACCAATGTCAAAAGAGTTTAGATACCCTTTATCTTGAACAATGATCCCCCTTTACGAGTCATTTCTCCAGAGTCACATTTGGCGAAATACATTCCCTCTTGGTAAAGGCGTCCTCTAGAAGTTTCTGAGGGTTTGCTGCGAGTTTGCCAAGTCACCCTCTTAAGATTCGCTTGTTTCCAAATCTGACTATAATTGGGGGACGATACATGTTAATTATATGCACTAACATCCATCAGAAACCAGCATATGGTTACGGTGACCACGTCAGGGATTCTGCGTGAATCCATATTAACTACTAAGGATCTACTGCGCCACGCTTTTTCCCAGACACACGGTTTTCTACGCTTAGTTGGTTGCATCGGGCAGGATAGAAATGGTGGGTGCACACGTTGCATAATTATCGTGTTCTATGTCGCGCATCAAGTTTATCGGTTCCTTCGATACTCGTCTGGAAGTCCTTTTCCCTCAGCCAAAAATTTTCGCAGGCTCTTACCAAAATAGAAATTCCAGCCTATTGCAGTCGTCATAGCATTCGATTTTTGGCACTAATCCAACATGCGTCATAGTAACCTTAGTCCCACCTTTTTCAGTAGATAGTTCCCAGATAAGTTTTGTACCCTTCCATTCTTTTTTGTCTTTTATCCAGCTTAAGTTGCAGTCTGTGACTAGCCATACGGCCTTTCTGTCTGGTATTAGTTCAACAACTTTGAAATTGACGAAGCTTTCTCCTCTAAGATGAATTGTAAAAATATCGTCAACGCTTTGCGAGTTTCCGTGAAAGCTTGCAGTCCACCAATCCGAGACACGCTCGATTCTTTCCAAAGCTTCATGGGTGCTGACCTTTACAGTGAACGAAGACCTGTAACTTTCGTTTTGTTCCTCCATCTTTTTCATATCTGAGTTTGTTGCCGATTTCATAGTTAGTTCACTTGCATAATGCAAGTAAGTATATAATGCTTGTGTTTTGCAAGTAAAAAGCTATAAATTTATCCTTTTCATAATAGCACCATGACGACATCGGCAAAGGTGCTTGGTCAGAAGATGAGGCGGGCTCAATATAGGTCCAAATGTCCAGTTAACTTCGCGCTAGAAACATTTGGTGACATGTGGTCCCTACTGATCGTTAGAGACATAATAAGATTCAAAAAGAAGACTTATGGCGAGTTTCTCAATTCCGATGAAAAAATCTCCACCAACATACTCGCCGATAGATTAAGCCGTCTTGTGCAAGTTGGCATACTAAGGAAGATGCCAGACAAAAGTGACAAGCGGAAGGACATCTACAAGCTTACGCAAAAGGGTATAGACCTATATCCAATGATGCTTGAAATGATACTTTGGGGAGTCAAATATGGTACGGATATAGATGAAACTTACAAAACCATACTTCCGCTCATTAAGAAAAACAAAGACGCCTACATCAAAGAGCGACTAAAGGAAATATCTGAATTTGCAAATTCAGACTAGAATACAAAATCTTCAAGCCGCAAGTATCTCGAATTTTTCGGTTGAGCCGCCTTTACAAAGTTCACGGTGGTGACTCCGGCCATTCCATCCTTCTTTACACGCTCTTTCTCGGAGCGTATTAACTCTGTTACTATCTTATGGTACACCCAAGACGATCCTGCCCGCCCTGCGTGCAAAACCGAGTCTCTCCCCAAGGTCTTTCCATCCAATCTTCGCGCAGTCAAGATTAAAGCCTGAGCTCGTAGTACCTACACGTGAGCCTGTTATCTAATACATCAAAAACCCCGTCAACAAGTCTACCAAGAAATACAGTATAGTATATAAGCGTGTTTCATATAAGCACCATTATCGAAGTGGGGTGTTTTACTGAGGGGTATTTTGGAAGGAATTATTGGAACGCTTATTTTGGGAGAAGCTAGACTTGTGACCGAGTTGGCTTATCAGATTATCGAAGTGGGGCTGCAGGGATTTGAACCCTGGTAGCAAGCGCCCAAGGCTTGTCGCCTAACCAGACTAGCAGACAGCCCCTTTTCCATCAGTTTTAATTTTCAATTAAATCTTGCGCATTGAACCTTAAGTGCTTCTCACGTACAAAACACATGGTTGATTGTTGTTTAGTTGATTTCCGCTGTGTCGCCGTTTGCAAGTGCTTGGACCTGTAGACCCGTGAGCTGTGTCATCTCGACGGAGAACTTCTTCAGCGATTCTCCCTCGCCGTGTATCAGATACACACTGGGCTGGCCTTTAAGTGATTTTATGAACGCCTCTAGGTCTCTCTTGCCTGAGTGGGATGAGAAGTCGAATTTCTTTACCGCGGCATCCACGCTTCTTTTTTCGCCGCGGAAATACAGGCTACCGGTGTCCAAAAGCATTCTACCAGGCGTTTTTGCGGCTTGGTAGCTGACTATAAAGACGCCATTCTTCTTTGAGAAAGCCACTTTGTCGATATAGAACGCAGCAGCACCTCCGCGGAGCATTCCAGCGGGTGACACAATCACTCCTGGCTGGCTTACGGCTCTCTTACGGTCCCTCCACCCCTCTATCCAATTCACGGACTGCATTGATTTTTCGAATTCTCTCGGGTCCCGTAAATATGCGGGATGCTCCATTATTATTTCGGCAGCCTCTCTAGCCATTCCGTCTATGTGGATTTGATGTTTGAATCCCTGCGCTCTTAACACAGAAACTATTTCGTGAGACCTGCCAACAGAGAAAGCGGGTATAAGGACCGTGCCTCCGCTTTCAACTATTTGGTTGCACGCCGAGACCAGTTCTTTTTCCATGTCCTCGCGTTTGGGATGGTCTTTATCAGAGTATGTGGCCTCCATAACCACCGCGTCCGCTTCGCCCCCATCCATGTTCGCTTTCTCGAGCAGTCTGGTTTCGGTGAGGTTAAAATCGCCGGTGAACAACACTGATTTGGATCCTACCTTCAATGTGGTCATCATGCTTCCCGGTATATGACCCGCGTTCATAGTATTGATCTCGAACTTTTCCCTTGAAACAGTTTCTTGATACTCCACGAAAGTTGTTCTTTTCGTCATGCCTTCGACTTCTAAAAATTCGTACGGCAACACGCTCCCACTTATGTTAAGAAAGTCTCTGAGCAGTAGTCGAGACAGGTCCAGTGTAGGTGGTGTCATGAATACCTCGGGTCCAAAGCTCACGTATAGATAAGGCAAAGCACCCGAATGGTCCAAGTGTGCATGGGACAATACGACCGCGTCGACCGCCGATGGCCTAACGTGTTCAGGAAACCTTGGGTTCTCCTCTGACACCGTGCTGCCATAATCAAGTAAAACGTTTGCGTCGCCGTTGGACACCAACAATCCCTGCTTGCCGACTTCCAAGGCACCGCCTAAAAACTTCAACTTAACGCCCATAAAATCAATCCCGCAATCTCGAAACTATTTTTTCTCCGTTTTTTTGGCGCTTTCCCGCTTCTCTCCTCTCTTAAAAATCTCTTCGAGAAGCGTTGTCTTCTGTCTTCCTCCCATTCATGTTTGCACCAATTATACATATACCGTAACATCTGTATAAGCGTTGGTTTTTCTTTTCTTGTCCATCACTACAGGTTTTCGATGAACGCAAAAAGGAAGACTTATCTCTATGCCCAGCTTAAGCTTTGACACACGTCTTCGTTGGGTGCAAACAAATGGGTCATCGAAAAATGAGCGTCCCTCGGCACGGATCGTTGGGGGTCAGGCCGAGGAAAAGAGCTGCGTCCATAGTTCCACGTGTCCGCTCTTGGAGCAAACTGGAAGAACCCGAGTTGCTGGGTTTCCCAGCCTATAAGGTGGGTATGTTTCACGGTATAATGAAAGATAATTATCCAACCAGTCCCACCTATGGAAGAGAGGTGTTTAGAGCGATGACTCTGCTCGAAGCTCCTCCGGTGGTGTTGGTGGCTTTAAGACTGTATGGTCTGGATGGTGTGGGAGGTTTCAAGACCATTGGAGAAATTTGGGCCAAAAACCTCCCAAAGAATCTGGGCAGGCTCCTCACCCCGCCCAAGAAAGAAGGCGGGTCTAACATTGATGAGCTCAAAAAGAACGCTGTTAAAGCAACCGTGTTGGTCGCCACTCAACCCGAGAAGACGGGTTTGCCAAAAAAGACGCCTGAATTAATAGAGCTTCCAATCGGTGGAAAATTGGATCAACAACTCGGTTACTTGGAGCGTCTCGGAAAGGAATTCAACGCTGAAGAACTGTTCCCCTCTTTGGAAAGGGAGGTTGAGGATGGCGCAGGCAAGGAAAAAGTGAAGGAGAAAGTGTTTGCGCCAGTTGCGGTCGATGCTATAGCTGTCTCAAAAGGCAAAGGATATGAAGGACCGGTTGCGAGATTCGGCGTGAAAATAATTCAGAAGAAAAAAGCTAAGAAAACCAAACGTGGACCAGGCTCGGATTCTCCTTTGACGCCGAGTGCGGTTATGTCCACTGTACCCAGGGCGGGTCAAATGGGGTTTCATAATCGAGTGGATCTAAACAAAGTGGTTGTAAAAGTTGAGTCAGAACCCGCAAACTTGGTACCCATAGCTGGGTTCAAACACTACGGAGTGCCCAAGTCTCCTCTGATAGTAGTGGAGGGTTCGGTTCCTGGCGCCTCGAAACGTTTGGTCGTGTTGAGACGAGCCGTTAGAAGCTATGCTAAGCTACCCAAAGAGAGTGCCAAGTTTGAATACGTTTCAACTAGGTAAGGCGTAAAAGATGTCACAGCAAAAAATTGGCGCGTTCAACGTGCCCGTGTATTCGGTAAGCGGCGAAGTTCAGGGCGAGGTTTCTCTACCCAGTGTGTTCAATAACGTAGTCAGAAAAGACCTAATTAAAAGAGCTTTTCTGGCGACATTCACAGCTCAGAAGCAGCCAAAGGGCAGAGACCCTTTGGCCGGAAGAAAGGTGTCCGTCAAAAGCTTCGGAACAGGCAGGGAAATGGCTAGGCTTCCAAGACATTCGTCTGGCAGGGCGGGGTTCGCACCCATGGCACGCGGAGGCTACAAACCGCATCCGCCTCGAGTGAACGAGAAAATTCGTGAAGAAATAAACGAAAAGGAGCGCGCGTTAGCTCTGGACTCAGCCATAGCCGCCACTGCGCGGTCAGAGTTCGTGGTTCAAAGGGGTCACAGATTTGACAATCAAAAAATCAAGGTGTTTCCCCTAGTGCTGTCGGATGAATTGGAGAAAATCGATAAGACGCGAGACGCGTTCTTCCTTGTTCAGCAACTAGGCTTGGCTCCAGAGGTTAAAAGGGTGAAATATTCGAGTAGGGTGCGGGCGGGAAAGGGCAAGCTCAGGGGAAGAAGAATTAGGCGTCGAACTGGTCCGCTTATAGTTGTGTCCAAGGACTGTGCGGCAATTCGTGCGTTCAGAAATATACCCGGCTTCGAAGTTGTGCCCCTTAAATCGTTGGGGGTGGCGGACATCGCCCCAGGTGGAAATCCCGGCAGACTGACACTGTGGGTTGAGTCTACATTGAAAATGTTGGATAAAGGTGCGATGCAATGAGCGAGGAAAAACCGAAGCGCAGGACAGCATCCACTAAACGTGTTGCAAACAAAGCCGCCGGCTCTAAGAGGTCAAGCGGAACCGCCAAGCCACGGAAAAAAAGGGTGACCAAAGCGAAAAAACAAAAAGAAGAACAAAACAGGATTCTGGCCAGCCTATCAGCTTCCAACATATTACTTGCACCGCTGGCCACTGAGAAAACCATTGGGATGATTGAAAGATTCAATACTTTGTCTTTTATTGTGAACCCCAAGGCGATTAAACCCCAAATCAAAAGAGCTGTGGAGTCCCTCTACAGCGTCAAAGTGTATAAGGTAAGGGTGTTGAACTCTGTTGATAACAAAAAGAAGGCTTTTGTCAGGCTCAACCCAGAGTTCAAGGCGCAGGAAATAGCTACTCGCATGGGAATATTATAGAGGAAAAAGTGGTGAAAATGGGTAAACGCATTTTTCAAAGAAGGGCTGGAAAAGGAACGTCGGTGTTCAAAAGTCCAACATGGAAACGCGTTGGTGCGGCCGAGTATCCTAGGTTTGACGGACTGGTCGAGGGAAAAATAACGGAGCTGTTGCACGACGCTGGAAGAGGCGTTCCACTTATCAGAGTCTCGTATAGTAGCGGAGAGTTTCTGACAGTGGCTGCTGAGGGCGTGTTTGTCGGCGAAGCCATCCAGATTGGAAAGGGGGCGTCACCAGTGAGCGGTAACATACTGCCTTTATCGGATGTTCCAGACGGCTCCAAAGTGTTCAACGTTGAGCTCAGGAAGGGTGATGGAGGAACACTTGCGCGTACATCAGGTGCGTACTGTACTTTGGTGTCCCACACTGAAAACAAGGTGATAGTGGTGTTACCGTCTGGCGCCTCTAAAAGCTTGGATCCTTCTTGTCGCGCGACTGTGGGGACTGCCGCAGCCGGGGGTAGGACAGAGAAGCCTTTTCTCAGAGCGGGTGCAAAGTATCACTTGATGAAGGCCAAGCCGACCAAGTATCCCAAGGTGCGAGGTGTGGCTATGAACATCGTGAGTCATCCGCATGGAGGCGGCAACCATCCTTCCGTGAGCAGGTCAACCACAGTGAGCAGACGCATGTCGCCAGGTAGAAAGGTTGGTCACATAGCCGCAAGAAGAGCTGGAAGAAGATGAACAAAAACACTTTAGTAACCCTTCAAAGATGAATCTTCTGTGTCCGAATCGGAAGCCTTGAAGTTCAGCTATAAAGGATACGATGTAAAAGCGCTTTCAGAGATGAGTATGGAAGACTTGATTAGAATACTTCCCGCTCGTTCAAGAAGAACTTTAAAGAGGGGAATAAAACCGGAGCAGGCCCCGCTTATAGAGAAGATTAGAAGAGCGAAAAGAGACGGTTCCAGCTCGGTTAAGCTTCGAACACACTGCAGAGACCTTGTAATTTTGCCCGAAATGATTGGCTTAACCCTGAACGTACACAACGGAAAAGAGTTTGTGCCTATAGAGGTCAAACCCGAAATGGTGGGACACTATCTCGGCGAATACGCCATCACATCCAAGCGAGTTGTGCACGGGGAACCTGGGCTCAGGGCGACTCGTTCGAGTATGTATGTTCCCTTGAAGTGAAATCGGTTATCGGGCATAAAGCTTTTTTACCGTGCCCACCTTTCTTCCTCCTTATACGGTGCAACAAATTGCCTCATAGGGGTTATTCTCTGAAGGATTATGATCCAACCACGATGGTTTTGGCCAGTGGCAGAGATGTTCCGATTTCTTATAAGAAATCTGTCAACGTATGCAGAGCCATACGTGGCCTGCGGTTGGAACAAGCCAAAAACTATCTGAACAAAGTGATAGAAAAACGTGAACCCGTTCCCTTCGTTGTGTATAGAAAAAAGGTCGCTCACAAAAGAGCGTTGGGTGGTCCCACAGGAGCTGCGGGTAGGTATCCCGTTAGAGCTTCTAAAGCCATTCTAAAAGTTTTGCTGAACGCCGAAAACAATGCTACGCAGAAAGGGATGGAGTCGTCGTCTCTTATGATTGTGCATGCGGCAGCTCAGAAAGCAAGGGTTCTGCCACGCTCTTTTCCACGTGCCTTTGGAAGAATGAGTACCAAGAGGCGCATCCTTACTCACGTTGAAATAGGTCTAAAGCAAATTAAGGAGTGATTGTTTTGGTTACAACTCAAAAACAATTTGTTTCCGAGAACAAGCGAAAACTAATGATTGATGAGAGGCTCGAAGAGCTATACAAAAAGGCGGGGTACGCGGGTGTGAACATCAGTAAGGTGCCGCTGGGACACCAAATAACCATTTATGCGGAAAAACCAGGTATCATTATTGGTAAAAAGGGTTCATCCATTAAAGACTTGTCTTCGTTACTTGAACAGGACTATAAACTTGAGAACCCGCAAATAGAGGTTAAACCAGTCGAGGTACCAGAGTTGAGCGCCAAAGTTATGGCCTATAGGATGAGGCTTTATTTGGAGAGAGGGTTGGCTCACAAACGAATCGTCTTTTCCTCTCTCGATTCGATAATGAAGGCGGGAGCTGAGGGCGCTGAGGTGTCTCTTAGAGGCAAGTTTACAACGGAGCGTTCACGATTCATCAAACTCAGAAAGGGTCAGATACACCAGTCGGGGGAACCAGCCAAGCTTGTAGACGCAGCCGTAACAGACGTTCTTCTGAAGCCAGGCATAATAGGAATAAAAGTCAAGATTTCGAAGCCTAACACTTATAGACCTCAAATCATTGCGAGGCAGCTCGATCCTGCTGCCGTGTCGGCGCTTCAAAAGACCAAGCAATCCACCCAAACGGTTGTTGGTGAACAGGTTCAAGCAGTGGCACAACCCATTGAGTTGCCAGTAGAGGAGAACAAGGAGAGTTAGAAAGTGTCGCGCAGAACAACCGAGCTCAGAAAAATGGACCGCAACGAACTGTTAAAAGAATTGGTAGAGCTCAGGACGAGTCTCTTTAAAGAGAAGTCTTCCATTATAACAAAGGGTGGCTCGAAGAACACTAAAGCGATTCGAGTCCTGCGTAAGGATGTGGCGCGCGTCCTAACAATTCTCAATGAGAAAAGGGATGACAAGAAAAGATGAGTGAAACATTTCCTCTGAGTTTGATCGGGCTTCGCCTTACCATTAAATCAACAAGATTCAACGGCGACTGCTTGGTCATAGGCGAAACGGCGAACACCATCAAAGTCAGAACCGGTGCCCGCACCCTGATTTTACCCAAGAAGGAGCTAACGCTACTCCTAAAAACGGGTAAAGTTAAAGGTTCAAGTCTTGTGGGTCAGCCTTGGGTCAGATTCAAGAGGGGAAAATGATTGGTCGCTAAAAGCGTGGGGATACAGGGCGTACTGGTTCCCGAACGCGTCTGTACAGATACGTCTTGTCCCTATCATGGTCACCTAAAGGTAAGAGGTATGGTGTTGACGTCCACGATAGTGCAGAAACGTGTGCCTCATACTGTAGTAGTTCAAAAAGAGTACACCTTTTTCAATAAAAAATATCAGAGATACGAGCGCAGAAGATCCAGGATTCACGCTCATTTGCCTCCTTGTTTGGATTTGGCGGAAGGGGACTTGGTGGTAATCGGAGAAACTAGGCCAATAGCTAAATCTGTTTCCTTCGTTGTTTTGGGAAAGAGGTCCATCGATAATGGTTAAGCGTGGCGGTCGCAGCACGAGCATAACTTTCAGACCAAACATAAGCCCTGGTCTCCCAAACGAAGCCAAAATGGTGTGTGCGGACAACACTGGCGCGAAAATACTACAAATGGTCATGTTAACAGGATTCAAAGGTAGGTCTAGGAGGATACCTGCGGCAGCTGTGGGCGACATCATCATAGCCGCCGTCAAGCGTGGCAGCCCCCAGATGCGTAAACAAATAGTAAGAGCTGTTATCGTAAGACAAAGAATGCCTTACAGAAGACCCGAAGGTATCAGGCTGCAGTTTGAGGACAACGCCGCTGTGATAGTTACCCCTGAAGGGGACCTCAAAGGAACCGAGGTTCGGGGGCCAGTGGCAAAGGAAGCCGTGGACAGGTTTCCCAAGCTGGGGAGCCTTGCGAGTATGGTTGTTTAACGAGGTGAGTGGGTGAGCAATGATTACGTCTACTAAAAGCAAGAAGCAAAGAAAGAAGTTTTACGGTTCTCCTTGGCACAAAGCTGTTAAGCTGATGTCGGCTCCGCTAAGCAAAGACCTGCGAACACGCTTTAAAATACGAGCTATTCCAGTTCGCGTAAACGACAGTATAAAAATTGTGTCGGGTGGATTCAAGGGTCGCTCTGGTAAAGTGGCCAGGGTAAACGTGAAGCGACGCTTGGTTTTTGTAGAGGGTATAACAGGTAAAGCTCAAAAAGGGAAAACCAAAATGGTCGGCATTCATGTTTCAAATGTGACACTTACGAAGCTGGACTTGTCGGATAAATATCGTCGAAGGATACTCGAACGGAAGGGAGTGTCCTCTGACTTGGTAGAGAAGGAATTTGAAGAGCAAACCAAGGCTGAGACTGAACAGGTTGTACAAGCACAGCCTTCTGAACCAGAGCCAGCTCGGGAGTCGACGAGCACGATGCAAAGTGGTGAGGAAAGTGAAATCAGCCAGACGCCTTCTGTGGAGACTCCAGCAGAGTCACAGTCGCAGACGGAGTCTGCTGAAACAAAAGAGAAACAGGGAGAAGTTGAAAATGGGTAGCAAAGGCGGAACCAGGACTCTGAAGAGATACGCTTCTCCGTATGAATGGCCAGTGTTAAGAAAACGATACAAATGGGTTGTTAAGCCTTCTCCTGGTCCGCATAACTTGGAGAACAGCATACCCTTGTTGGTAGCGCTCAGAGACTTGATGCACTTGGTGCAAACCTCTCATGAGGCAAAAGTGGTGCTTAGTCAAGAAAAAATCAGGGTCAACGGCAGAGTGGTTCGACGGGTCGATTTACCAGTTGGCGTAATGGATGTAATATCTGTTGAGGATACGGGCGCTCAGTTCCGCATGTTACCACTCAACGGAGCTTTGACAGCCCATCTGGTTGCAGATCACGAAAAAGATGTCAGAATTATGAGAATAGAAAACAAAGTGATTACGAAGAATTCGACACTGCAGCTTAATTTGACTGGTGGACACAACGTCTGTTTCAAGCTTGGTTCGCCCATAGAAGCCAAGGAGTCGCCTTACTTCACTCTTGACTCTGTAGTGACTGATCTAAAAGGGCGTAAAATTTCAGGACACATCAGGCTCAAAGAAGGTTCGTACGTATTGGTTGTCAAAGGCAAAAACAGTGGGCAACACGGTCTACTGGCGCAGACGGTTCCATCATTCAAAAGGCGAAGGTCCCTTGTGCACATAACCACCGGAAACGGTGGCTCAATCGAAACCGTGCTGGATTATGTGTATGCGGTGGGTGAGAACAAACCCATCATTTCGCTTCCAGAGGTGGTCTAACAATGGCGTCACAGAAGCAAGTTGTCAGGGTAAACAACCCCATGAGGACCATCAGCATAGAAAAGGTGGTTCTCAATATAGGGGTGGGCGAAGCGGGTGACCGCCTGAAAAAAGCGTCCACTGTTCTAAGACGTATAACAGGCGTCGAACCGGTTTACACCAAGGCCCGAAGAAGTATTAGAGAGTTGGGTGTTAGGCAAGGAGAGGAAATAGGCTGCAAAGTTACACTGAGAGGAGACTTAGCTATCTCTTTCCTAAGAGGCGCACTGGCAGCTGTAGGCGGGAGTATTAAACGTAGCAGTTTTGACGAAGTGGGAAACTTCAGTTTTGGAATAACCGAATACATCTTTCTACCCGGCGTTAAATACGATCCTGAACTGGGTATATTCGGACTTGATGTGTGCGTTAGACTGACTAGGAAAGGGCTACGCGTTGCCAACCGAAAAATTAGACCCGGCAAAATCGCCAAAAACCATTTGATCAGTTCTGAGGAAGGTGCGCTATTTATGCAAGAAAAATTCGGAGTCAAGGTGGTCTAAAACGGGGAAGTTTCGACCTGCAAAACAAAGAAAGTTTGGTAAAGGAGCCCATCACTGTGACAGGTGCGGCGGGCAGGGGAACCTTATAAGGTCTTATGGCATCAGTTTGTGCAGGCAGTGCTTTAGAGAAGTGGCTGAAAAGCTTGGCTTTAAAAAATATGATTAACAGGGGTGATTCGTATACCAACACAAAACATTTTGGCAACCATTATGAACACGGTTAAGCTATCAGAGCAGCGGGGGCGTAAAAGCTGTTTGGTCGACGGCTCCTCCAAGTTCGCTGGATACGTCCTGAACGTTATGCAAAGAGCTGGTTACATAGGCGAATTCGAGTTCATTGATAATGGGCGCGGAGGGAATTTCCGCATTCAACTTTTGGGTAGAATCAATAACTGCGGTGTCATAGTCCCGCGCGTTAGTGTTTCCGCGCGGCAAATCGACCAGCTGGCAACAAGGTTTTTGCCTTCAAGAGAAATAGGTGTGTTGATTGTTTCGTCTCCTGCTGGGGTAATGGCACATGGGGAGGCACGCGACAAAGGGGTTGGTGGAGTGGCCGTGGGGTATGTGTACTGAGGACGGTGGGTTGAGTTGAAAATTCCTTATGTTTTGAGAGTTGTTAAGGCGACGCCTGAAATAGAAATTGAAATCGATGGACAGACTGTTAAGCTGAAAGGGCCGAATGCTTCCTTGAGCAGAAGTTTTGCGGGAACCCCATTAATGTTTAGGTTGGATGGGTCCAATACCATAATAATTGAAGCAAAAAACATAAAGAAGCGGGACGCGGCTCTAGTCGGCACAGCCGAAGCCCATATCAAAAACATGTTGAAAGGTGTCACCAAAGGGTTTACGTATAAACTAAAAACCGCGTACGCGCATTTTCCGATGAACATAAAAATTGAGCAGGATAAGGTGAAAATCGAAAACTTTATTGGTGAAAGGGCTCCCAGAGTGGCCAGAATAGAAGAAGGTGTACAAGTTACTCTCGATGGCGAAGACGTTGTGGTCACGGGGGCAGACAAAGAAAAGGTTTCTCAGACCGCTGCAAACATTCAAAAGATCACCAAAATAAAGGAGTATGATCCAAGAGTTTTCTCAGACGGTATATTTCTCTACTCAAAAGAGTGATAGGACATGGATTTGAACTTTGACAAACTAAAGAAGATAAAGGTTAGTCTAAGAAAGCCGCGCTTCCCAAGACCGTATCACTGGACAAGGTCCAAACTGAACGCTGCTTGGAGAAGACCGAAGGGTATCGATAACAAGCTAAGGCACGCCTACAAGGGTTACCCGGCTACCGTAAAGGTTGGCTATAGGTCTCCCAGAAGCGTTAGGGGCCGCCATCCCTCAGGGTTCATACCTGTGCGTGTTTCCAACGCAGCTGAATTGAACAAATTGGACAGCGGTATCAACTGTGCGGTGATTTCAGCGAAGCTTGGCGCTCAGAAATTTGCCGAGCTTGAAGCTTTGGCGATTGAAAAGGGTTTGATTGTTTTGAATGGAAAACAGAGTTCCAAAAGTGTGACTGGCGGAGTTGAAAAGAAAGATGACTGATCTGTCTACGCAGAGACGTTTGGCCGCATCGGTATTGGGCGTAGGCGTTTCCCGTATATACATTGATCCGGATCACACGGAGGACGCAGCCGAGGCAATAACAAGAGATGATGTAAGAACACTGATTAATTCAGGGATAATAGACGTCAGACCGCCATCCACGCCCACTAGGGGCAGAAAGAGGCTCAAAAAAATCAAGAAGTCACGGGGTAAAAGAAAGGGTCATGGTTCAAGAAAAGGTGGCAAGGGCGTTAGACGGAACCCTGAGAAGGCGTGGGTGAGGCGTGTCAGGAAACAAAGAAAGTATATTCGTTCAATGTACCAGAACGGGAAAATCGAAAGGAAAACCTACAGGTCACTCTACCTTAAAATTAAAGGGGGAGTTTTTCCCACTTTGGCTTCACTGAGAAACTTTATTGGAAAACAGGTGTGAAAAATGGCTAAAGGTCCAAGATATAGGGTGGCATTCAGGCGCAGAAGGTTAGGGAGAACGAACTATAGACGGAGGTTGGGGCTGCTGGCCTCGAGAACAACTAGGGCGGTTGTACGCAGGTCTAACAAATATGTTTACGCTCAGCTTGTTGAATCGGAGCAGGCTAGAGACAGAGTTGTGGTTGCTGCTTGTAGTCGTGAATTGATCAAACTGGGCTACCCTACAGGTTTGTCTTCAGCTACGGCTGCATACCTGACAGGTTTACTGTTGGCCAAAAGAGGCCTGAAAACCGGGGTAAAAAGGGCTATTCTTGACATAGGCGTGGTTCCAAATGTACCCAAAAGCAATACCTACGCTTTTCTAAAGGGTTGCGTGGATGGCGGTTTGGAAATCCCTCACTCAGCAGAAATGCTACCAGAAGACTCTCGTCTGAACGGAGAGCACATTGCGAACTATGCAGCAACTCTTAAAAGTCAAGCGCCGCAGAAGTATTCTCAGTTGTTTTCCAAGTATCTTTCAGCCGGCGTTGAACCTGAGAACATCAAAACTGTGGTGGTAAAGGTTATGCAAGACTTGGACAAACTTGTGGGTGAAAAAAGTGTCTGAACAAACAGAATGGATGCCTAGAACCAAGTTGGGCAGACTCGTCAAAGAGGGTAAAGTGGGCTCCATAAAGGATATAATGGAATACAATATGCCCATAAGAGAGTATCAAATAGTCGACCTCCTTCTACCCAATTTGGAATCCAAAGTGATATTCAGCGGTGTGGTTCAGCGTCAAACCGACGCGGGAGAGGTGAACAGCTTCAAAATAGTCACTGTTGCAGGCAACGGTGCGGGGTTTATTGGGATAGGCGCTGGAAAAGCTCGCCAATTAAACGATGCCAGACAAAAGTCGTTGGTTGATGCCAAACTCAATATAACCTACATTAGAAGGGGTTGTGGCAGCTGGGAATGCAGAGATGGTAGCCCGCACAGTGTCCCCTACAAAATGAGCGGAAAATCGGGAAGCGTTACCGTCACCATTTTGCCCGCTCCTCGCGGAACTGGTCTGGTGGCCTCTGAGGCTGTTAGACATGTTCTGGGATTGGCTGGCGTATCCGATGCTTGGGTTCACAGCTTTGGGGAAACCAGAAACGCTGTCAACGTTGCGTATTCGACGTTGGAAGCTCTGCGGCAGGGTCTCAAGTTCAAATCGCCCGCCGATTGGGGGAGATGACAAAGGGGTTATCGGCCAATGGTAAGGCTTCTCGCACTAATAAGGATCAAGGGAACAGTAAAGGTTCCTAAGCGGGTCAGAGAGACTTTGGACAGGCTTAGGCTCACAAAAAGAAACAGCATGGCAATCTATTATCACACGCCTTCTATTGAAGGCATGATCAAAAGAGTTGACAGATACCTTGCATGGGGTGAAATAGACACCAATTTGTTGGCGGCGCTCCTAGAAAAAAGAGGTAGGGTTAGAAACGGCCGCAAAATTGATTATAGGTGTCTGCAAAGGTTTGGGTGTCAATCCATAACAGAATTGGCAGAGGGAATCGAAAAAGGTAATCTCAATGATTATGTTAAAAAGGGGTTGCTACGCGTTTTTCGGCTAACGCCTCCCAGCAAAGGGTTCCCTGCGGATCTGCGAAAGCCCTTTAGAATAGGCGGTGTCTGGGGTTACCAGGGAGACCGAGTGTGTGACTTGATCGAGAAAATGATGTAGGAGTGTGGTTTAAAATTGTCAGTTAGGCATGAAAAAAGATCCCGCAAATATAGGGGGACAAGAAGCGTTGGTTGGGGACGTATCGGCCAACACCGAAAGGCGGGGTCAAAAGGAGGCGTTGGATGCGCTGGTCTCCACAAGCACAAGTGGAGTTGGACAGTAAAATACGGGAAATCTGTTTTCGGTAAACACGGCTTTAAGAGGTCTTGGAACAAAGCAAAGGTCGAAGTGATCAACGTGGATCAGCTTGAAGAACTCGTCCGCAAAACAAACAGCGACTCTGTCAATTTATCCGATTACGGTGTCTCCAAACTCTTGGGAAGAGGAACTGTTTCGCGCGCTGTTCAGGTTAAAGTGGACTACGCGTCGAAGGAGGCATTAGAAAAAATTAAGAGGGCGGGAGGAAAAGTAGAACTGCTGAGATAGGTTAATAGAAAATGGGTAGCAGCAGATTTCTTAGCTCGCTGGCTTCAGTGGCCAAATTTTTGCCGGCGGCGTCAAAGCCGGCTCAGAAACCCTCTTTAAGAGAGAAGATGGCTTGGACCGGTTTGGCTTTGCTCGCCTTTCTTGTAATGTCGGGTATCCCTATCTTTGGCATTCCCAAACAAGTCAGCAACCAGTTCACCATTCAGAACCTGATCTTCGCATCTAAACAGGGCACGTTGATGCAGCTGGGTATCGGTCCCATTGTGACGGCTGGTATGATAATGCAGATTTTGGTCGGTTCAAAAATACTCAACGTAGACCTTTCGAACACAGATGACCGCATCGACTTCACGGCGGCCCAGAAAACCTTCTCGGTTTTGTTCACTATGATTCAGGCTGCTGCCTATGTATTAGCGGGAATCTTCGGTTCTTTAACCGTTACACAAGACGTTTTGGTATTCGTACAACTCGTCTTTGCGACACTACTGGTTATACTGCTCGACGAGATGTTGCAGAAGGGTTGGGGAATAGGCAGCGGTATAAGCCTGTTCATATTGGCGGGCGTGGCTTCCCAAGTAATATTTGACGCCTTTTCCCCTCAGCCTTTTAACCCAACCAATACGCCGCCCATTTACGCCTATGGCGCAGTTATAGCCGCGATACAGGCAGCTGCTAGGGGTAACTTTCTCTACAGCGTTATAAGGTACCCAGCCACACCCAACGCCATTCCTCCCCCTGACTTGGTTGGATTGGCGACCACCATTGTTTTCATATTCATACTCATATATATGCAGGGAATGAAGGTGGAGATACCCGTGGTGTATCAAAAAGCGCAGGGGTATAGAAGCAAGATACCTCTACAGTTTCTCTACGTATCCAACGTTCCGGTGTTATTAGCCGGTATACTGTTCTCTGACTACGTCTTCTTTTCACAGATACTTTGGTCCAAGTTTAACCCAAACAACACGGTTTGGTATCTTAACTTGCTGGGCACCTATGCACGCAACACACAGGGTTCGGTGCTGCCCACTGGCGGCTTAGCTTGGTATATTCAGAACCCCACAGGGTTGGGTACCACTTTGTCCGAACCAGTGCGAGCCCTCGTTTTCATAGGGCTTCTCACGGTTTTGTCGGTAGCCTTTTCATTTATGTGGGTTGAAATAGCAGGATTGAGCCCCAGAGACCAAGCTGAGCAATTGGCCAACAGCGGCCTGCAAATAGCCGGTTTCAGGAGTTCGGTGGGTGTAATTGAAAGCGTCCTGAGAAAACCCATTTTTGCACTCACCTTTTTGAGTTCTTTGGCGGCTGGTCTTATAGCGGGTGTGGCAGATGTTTTCGGTGCGTTCGGCTCTGGCATAGGGCTGCTGCTCGCCATATCGATTGTCTATCAGATCTACCAGATACTGGTTCAGGAACAAATCGAGGAGCTGTACCCTGGTCTTGCAAGGATCTTAGAGTGACCCAACTTGGTGTCTGTTGAAGAAATAAGGACGAACAGAAAAGGCAAACTTGTGGTGGTTGCCGGCATAAACGGTGTTGGCAAAACAACAGTTTTGTCCAAACTAAAAGATGTGGTATCCGACGCAACCATCGATGTCTTCAACTATGGGGACGTGATGTTGGAGCTGGCGGTTCAAAAGGGATGGGTTGAGAACAGGGACCAGCTCAGAAAACTTCCGCTGGGAAAACAGTTTTGGCTTCAAAAAACAGCGGCGGAGGCGTTGGCATCCAAGGCTTCCGAGAAAAATGTTGTGGTGGACACCCATGTTTTGGTTCCAACAAAGAGCGGTTTGTGGCCCGGCTTGCCGAAATGGGTGGTGGAGGGGCTTGTGCCAGACGTAATAGTTATAATCGAAGCCCCAGCTGAAATAACTCTAAAGCACAGGCAAATGGACAAGCTGCGGGAGCGAAGGGACCAGGAAAGCGTTGAAGAGGTCAAAACAGTTATGGAGCTGAACAGGTCAGCGGCTTTTGCATCGGCTGTGCTTGTGGGAGCGGCCGTTCTGAGAGTGGAAAACATTGAAGGCGACCCTTCAAAAGCCGCTGGCGAGATAGTTAAACTTTTCAATCAATAAGTCAACAGCTCAACATGGTTGTAATTACCGTAAGCGGACCACCCGGCAGCGGTAAGTCCACCGTCGCAAAAAAATTGGCGGCTGTGCTGCACCTAAGATATGTTTCGGCTGGCCAGCTTTTCAGAGAACTCGCAAAGAAGAGAGGAGTTGACCTTGTGGAACTGAGTAAGCAGGCTGAGACGGATTTTTCGATTGACAGGGAAATCGACGCAATGACCATTTCAGAGGCGAGAAACGGTTCTGTTGTTTTGGATGGACACCTAACAGGATGGGTGGCGGAACAAGCCGACTTCAAAATATACTTGAATGCGCCTTTAGAGGTCCGCGCTCAAAGAGTGTCGAAGCGTGAGTCCATAAGCATAGATTCCGCGGTGTTGGAGACCCGCTTCCGAGAATTGAGCGAGAAAAATCGGTACAAAAGAATATACGGTTACGATTTAGAGCAACTAAAGGGCTTTGACTTAGTGTTGAACACTGCGAGTTGGAGTCTGGACGACTTACTGAATATCGTGACGACCGCCACTGTGAATGCTCAGGCAATAAAAGGTGCGTATAATGCACATAGTAAAGCTGCTTGATCCGAAAAGGGCGTCGGAGCTGGTGGCCAAAGCCGAAGTGGATTACCAGACTGTGAGCGTCAGAGATTTATACGCTTCTTTCGAAACCCTGCTTGATAGAAGCCTCATAAACGTAGATAAACCAAGAGGTCCCAGTAGCCATGAAGTGACTGCTTGGATTGGTAGGATCCTAAATGTAAAAAAAGTTGGTCACGGGGGGACTCTAGAGCAATTTGCGGAGAAACCCCCTCGTAAGCGGTGTTCTGACGGTGACTCTGAACAGTGCAAACCGATTACTTCATTGGTTGGTGGCCTCCCAAAAAGAGTACGTGGGTTTGCTAAAGCTTCACTCTGATATTGATATTGAAAAAGTCCTCAAGATCTTTTCGGAGTTTCAAGGAGAAATCTATCAGACTCCTCCTCTCAAAGCCGCCGTTAGTAGGCAGACCAGAAAACGCAGGGTCTACGCTTTGAAATTGTTAGAAAAAGACGGAACACTAGTTGTCTTTCGAGCGCTTGTTGACGCTGGCACCTACATAAGAAAGTTGTGTTTTGACATGGGAGAAGCATTGGGCGTCGGTATGAGCATGGTTGAACTAAGAAGAATCAGAAGCGGCCAGTTTACCGAAGAGGACGCATACACGTTGAATCAGTTGGTTTATTCGATGCAGAAGTATAGACAAGGTGACGATCACTCGGTATATGACCTGTTTCTACCTGTGGAAAAGGCTTTACAAGACAAACCTGTTATAGTGGTCAGACAGACGGCTGTGCAAAATTTGTATAGAGGCGCGCCTCTTACGGCTCCAGGTGTTCTGTGTGTCTCTAAGACTCTGCAACCGTCCACTGAAGCTGCAGTGTTTTCGCAGGAAGGAGAGCTGGTTGAAGTCGCAAGAGTCGACAAGGGGCTGTCTGAGATTGTCTCGGCCAAGAGTGGTGTAATCGCTGTTCCAGTAAGAGTTATGCAACCCATCCGTGTCAGCCGACCAAACTGCTAAAATATATCCGTTCGCCTAAAACAGGAGAGCCGGGGTCTCCTAGCCTGGAAGGGAGCGGGCCTGGAGAGCCCGTGGTCCATTGGGCCGCGCGGGTTCAAATCCCGCCCCCGGCGTCTCAAATCGGTGGTTCGCATCAGAGTTTTCAGCAGACATTGCCGCGGCAAAGAACAAACTTAAATAACTTCCAGCTCTGTTTGTGTTACCCAAACATTAATAGGTGCGGTGTTAGTTGTCGAGTTCAAATTATAGAGTGGTTCTGCGTCTAGGTGGCGTAGATCTGCCGGGAAACATTAAGGTTGGATACGCTTTACCAAGGGTAAGAGGGGTGGGATATCCCTATTCCAACGCTATTCTACGTGTTCTAGACATAGACCCAAACATGCCTCTGGGTTTGCTTACGGAAGAACAGGTGTCAAAATTGGAAGCAGCGATTCGTTCTCCAGAGAAGCACGGACTTCCTTCTTGGCTTTTTAACCGTCAGAAAGATCCAAGAACAGGTGTCTCCGTTCACGCAATGGGTCCAGACCTTTTGATTGATGTTAGAAAAGATGTGGAAACCATGATAAAAACCAAGAGTTGGAAGGGTGTTCGCCACTCAATAGGCCTTAAAGTGCGTGGTCAAAGAACCAAGACTACCGGTAGACTGGGTCAAACAGTCGGTGTTAAGAGGAAGGGGATAGTGCAGGCTCAACAATCGGCCCAGCCTCAACCTCAGGCTCAACCACAAAAATCGGAGGCCAGCTGAATGGGCGATCCTAGAAGAATCAGGCGAACTTGGGAAGGAGCTAGGAATCCGTGGAGAGTGGATGATCTAAGGGAGGGCCTAAGAATAATCGGTGAATACGGGCTTCGAAACAAACGTGAATTGTATAAGGCTCAAACCGTTGCCAGAAGATATCGTAAAATGGCTAGGGAAACCTTGGCATTGTCGGATTCAGAAAGAATTAGGGTTGAAAAAGACTTGGTTTCTAGACTCTATAAAAGCGGATTGCTCAAATATGAGAACGCTACTTCAGATAATATACTTTCGTTGACAGCGAAGGATATATTGGAGAGAAGGCTTCAAACTTTGGTTTTCAGAAAAGGATTGGCGCCGACGATCCATGCAGCCAGACAAATGGTGGTTCACAGACACATCACGATAGGCGACAGAATAGTTGACATACCCGGTATGCTGGTTTCGTCCCAGGACGAATCGCAAATAAGAGTTGCTACTTCAAGCCCGTTTTATGCTGCTTATCAGGAAAAAATCAAAGCGGCGCCGAATCAACTTGGTGAGTCAGAGGCGTAAAGGATTTGTCCCAACTAGATCTCAAATGGGGCTTGGCTCATATATACAGTTCATACAACAACACAATTGTTCACGTAACCGATTTATCAGGTGCAGAAACCGTGGCCATGAGTTCTGGTGGAAAAGTTGTCAAAGCGGATAGAGAAAGGGCTTCGCCTTACGCAGCTATGCTATCCGCATCACAGGCGGCTCAGCAGGCTTTGTCCAAAGGAATCAACGCGCTTGTGGTCTATGTAAGAGCTCCAGGAGGACACGGTCCCAAAACCCCTGGCCCAGGCGCTCAATCGGCGATCAGGACCCTGTCCCGAGCTGGATTCATGATTGGTAAAATCACGGACGTAACCCCACTCCCAACGGACTCCACTCGCAGACCCGGCGGAAGAAGGGGCAGAAGGGTGTAGAAGCTTTGGCCTCGGTGGACTTTGGCTCTAAGATAATTGAATCTTCTGAATCCAAACTGATAGTGGAGTTGGACGGTGTTAGAAAAGAGCTTGTCAACGCTCTGAGAAGAACAATGCTGGCGGAAGTTCCCACTATTGCGATAGATGAAGTGCTTTTCACTGAAAACACCTCGTCTGTTTACAACGAATATATAGCTCACAGGCTCGGATTATTACCGCTAAAAACTCCCGGCACCCCAGAAGAACTTGCACAAATATCTGTAGAATTGCAAAACGGGGTTGTGCCCACAATGCGAGTGGACTACCAGCTAAGAGCAGAATGTCCGATTCAGACTGCCGGTTCGATTACCGTTAACTCGGGTGATTTGAGAACTATTACCGAAGAAACCGAAGTTCAACCCGTTTACACAGGTGTACCCCTATTCAAACTGGGGCACGGGCAAGTGGTTGAATTTCAAGCGTTTGCAAGGTATGGTATTGGAAAGCAGCACGTAAAATTCAGCCCAGTAAGCCCGGTTAGTTACAGCTTTAAACCTGTTTTGATTTTTGATAAATCCAAGGACTTTAACTGCGAAGAACACGTTTCGGTTTGCCCCACAAACTGCATTGAATACAAAGGGGGGCAGCTGGTATTCACGAATGCATGGAAATGTATTCTTTGCAAAGCCTGCGAAAAAGATTGTAAAACAGGCGCGACAAAAATAATATGGGATGAATCCGTGGTGCGTCTTACAGTGGAATCCACAGGTAGCCTTTCTCCTTCGGTAATACTTAAAACTGCGGCGTTAATTCTGATTCTGAAGCTGCAACTTGCCCGCGAACAACTCGACAAGCAGGCAGTGGTAGAGGAGAGTAAACACTAAATGAAGAGAACGGGTCCCACCAATATTTCGCTAAGGTTAACCTTGGAAAAAACTCGTAGGGCTGCTGCTAAAAACAACAGTGCGATGTGGCGTTCGGTTTATCGCAGTCTGTCCAAACCCGCCAGATACAGATGCGAGGTAAATCTGTCAAGGATACAGCGTTATGCCAAGGCTGGTTCAATTTTGGTTGTACCAGGCAAAGTTTTGGGCGCAGGTGAGATTAACAAACCAGTCACCGTTGCAGCAGCTGGGTTCACAAGTACCGCTAAGACCAAAATTAATGCAGCGGGCGGAAGCATTATGACCGTTGACGAGCTTATCGAACAAAACCCAAGAGGATCTGGCGTGGTGATAATGAAATGAGCAAAACAAAAGACCCTGACCAGTCAGAAGAGCTGTTTATCGATGGAGAAAAACTGGTTCTGGGTCGATTGGCGTCCTACGTGGCCAAAAAAATCCTGAACGGTTCACACGTAACAGTGGTTAATGCCGAAAAAATAGTTGTAAAGGCTAGTTGGAGCGCGATTCAAAGAGAATGGCAGCACAGGTTCGAGTTGAGGTCCATCATCAATCCTTTTCGGTATTCTCCAAAAAGATATGTTAGGCCTGACAACTATTTTAGGAAAGTAGTGAGAGGGATGCTGCCAGCCAGAAAAGCCAAAGGCAAGAATGCGTTGTCACGCCTTAAAGTGTACATAGGCGTGCCGTCAGAACTTTCTTCGAAGAAATTTGAGAGGATTGAGCTTGCTGATGTTAGAGCCGTCAAAGGCTACTATTCGCTATCAACGATTTCGGCGCGTTTTGGATGGAACAGAGATGTGAGTTTGAATGGTTGACGTTATAGTTTCCGGAAAAAGAAAGACCGCGGTCGCACGCGCTTTGATAAGAGCAGGGGTTGGCAGAGTTTTTTATAACGGTTATCCCCTTGAGGCATATCCAATTGAACAGGCAAAACAAAGAATGTTGGAACCACTGAATATTATCCCCGAAAATCTGCGTCGGCACGTGGACATTTATGTTACAGCAAGCGGAGGCGGCTTTATGGGTCAAGCGGACGCTTCTAGAATCGCCATAGGAAGAGCTTTGGTTAAATTCACGGGTTCAGACGAAGTTAAAAGGGTTTTCATGGAATACGACAGAACCATTCTAAGCGGCGATCCACGAAGAACCGAACCAAAGAAATTCGGCGGGCCGGGTCCCCGTCGTCGCTTCCAGAAATCGTATAGGTGATTTGGTTTGCTTTTTCCAGTAAGATGCTTTACGTGTGGAAAAGTGATAGCCGACAAGTGGCAAGAGTATCAATCCCGTGTCCTTGCGGGCGAAAAAGCGGGTGATGTGCTAGACTCCTTAGGAATCGAACGCTACTGTTGTAGGAGGATGTTTATCTCTCACGTTGAAGTTATAGACGACGTAATTCTCTTCTACGTGTCTAAAGCCGTTCAAAGTGGTGGTAGCGTTGAGTGAAAGCGTTGCCGAGTCGTTGTTGGTGGCAGAAGATGTGTACAAAACCAGCAATGTAAACATTGGTACAAATAGAAAGGCTAGGCTGATGTCCAAATTTATCCAAGGAATACAGAGCGATGGCGTCTACTTGCTAGACATAAAACAAATTGACGCAAGGATTCGATATGCAAGCAGGTTTTTGGCTCAATTTCAGCCCGACAAGGTTGTGGCTGTGGGGTTAAGGCGTAATGCCTATGCCCCGATTCTGAGGTTTTCTACGCACACAAAATCCACACCTCTCATCGGTGGCTTTACAGCTGGTACCTTTACCAATCCTTCGCTTCCAACATACAGTGAGCCGGACGCGGTTTTGATATCCGACCCGTTGAACGAAACTCAACCCGTGCTGGAAGCCGCCGAGATGGGGATCCCAATAGTAGCTGCCTGTGACACAGACTCACCCGTAGAGTACATTGACTATGTGATCCCCGCTAACAATAGAGGCAGAAAGTCTTTGGCGCTGATATATTGGTTGCTGGCCAGAGAAATTCTCAGAGTAAGAGGCGAAATTCTTAACGTGGAAGACTGGTCCGTTAAGGTTGAGGATTTCGAAAAACTGGGTTAACCGGCGATAAATTTGATTAGAAAGGCCGCAGTGGCGGGTGGATTTTACTCCCGCGACCGTGACCTACTGAAAAGCGAGCTTGAAAGATCCTTTTCTATAGGCTACGGGCCTCTTCCAAAGATGGGGTCGGGCATTCAACCAGTTGGCGCCGTAGTCCCCCATGCCGGTTATACTTATTCAGGTTTGGTGGCATCATATTCCTATGGTTTTCTAAGGTCTGTTATAAAACCAGACTCAATAATAATTGTTGGACCCAACCATACGGGTTATGGATCCGACGTCAGCGTGTGGGGTGAGGGCGAATGGGAGTCGCCTCTTGGGTCGCTTAAGGTTGACGACGAACTAGGAAAGTTGCTGCTCAAGCGTTTCCCCGATTTTGACCCCTTGTCTCACAGATTTGAACACTCCATTGAAGTTCAGATACCGTTTATTCAGTACGTCTATGGCTTTGATGTTAAAATAGTTCCAATCTGTGTTCTTGACCAGTCGATTCAAACAATGCTTGAGCTGGGTTCCGCAATCGCGGATGTTGCTGGAAGAAAACGTGTGGTATTGCTGGCAAGTTCAGATTTTTCTCATTATGAATCACACGAGGTTGTTAGCTCAATTGACTCTCATTTGATAAACGCCATACTGACTATGGATGAGAAGAAGATTTACGAAGTGGCGGACGAGTTTGATGTCAGCGCCTGTGGTCTGGGGCCCATAGTCTCAGTGGTACACGCAATGAAACTTTTAAGGAACGTGCAAGCCCAACTTTTACAATACTCTACAAGTGGAGAAGTTACTGGTGATTACACAAGCGTAGTGGGATACGCCTCAATAATCTTCAGATGAATTCAAATGCCTCGAGTCGCAGTCAGCGTCGCCATGCCGCTTATAGGCGACCCTAAGCTGTTTGAGTTGCAGCCCTACATTGTTGTCCCGCAGAAGAAAGTTTATTTTTCGACCGATTCAAACACTTACACCGTGCCTTATGAATTGGCTACAATGATAGGCAGACTTTACGCCAAACAGGGCTTACCCATGATGAACTTTGGTACGAATGATATGCCCCCCGATTTGTTGATTTTTCAGCGGAAAGCTTTGTGGTTTGCTGCAGCTTTGGCTTTTATCCACGGTAAAAACAAGCCCTCGGCTCATTTTGCGCTTCAGATGAAATCCGTATTGGGCTCTGAGTGGATCACCCTTTTTCCGCTAATCTACTCGGGTTACACGAATTCCTGTGTGGCAGGAAAAGGCGTCGAAGACCCTGTCGTCATATATCGACGCGGATTCGGAAGTATTAGAGGCGAACAACTAGGGGTAAGTTTGACGCGGCGTCGTACATTATCTGCCCACGTTAGCGACGTTTTGGATCATGCAGCGGGGCACTTAACGCTTGAGGCCTCTCGTCTGCTCAGGAAAAGGTCGGTTCAGCAGCTCGCACAGATCCTGAATTGTTTTAATGGTATCGTCTACTCTGTTGTTGCAGATACATCGGGACTCGTTAAGGTTCAAGCCAAAGTTGTTCACGTTTTGAGTAATGAAGCACAGGGTTGTGCTTATATTCCTACGTGGGACTTGTTGGTAAAAATATGAAGTTCCCAACGCAGCCGATTGTCGTAAAGCTTGGTGGGAGTGTGATTACGCATAAAGAAAAGGAGTCCACCATTAATCAGACCAATTTACGTCGGCTGCTTACAGAAATTCATTCGACCGGAATAGCCGTAGTTATCGTTCATGGGGGAGGGAGCTTCGGTCACATCTTGGCTCAAAGATACTCTGTGACTCAAGGTAGGAGTTGTTCGACGCCTTGGGCTGCCTCACTGGTGATGCACAACATGGCTTGTCTGAACAATCTTGTGGTTAACGAAATGCTTGATGTTGGTTTTGCACCCCTCACTTTTCCACCTCACGCACTTCTCTCCGATAACTTGTACTTTCCATCAGCGAGTCGTCGGCTTCTTGAACACGCTTATCTGGAAGGCTTTACACCCGTTACCTTCGGCGATGTGGTGTTGGACCATAAAACAGGTTTCAAAATACTGTCTGGAGACTATTTGGCTGCGCAATTGGCTATAATACTTAAAGCCGATGCCCTTATTTTCGGCACTGCGGTGGATGGTGTGTACCCCGATTTCTCTGCCCCAGATTTGTCACCATACACAGAGATCGACCAGCACACCAAATTTTCGACTTTGGGAAGCGATGCAACTGGTGGAATCAGATTCAAGGTTAAGCAAGCACTACGAGCAGCCAAAGTGGGTATCAGAACTTGGATTGTCAATGCAGACAAACCGAGTTTGCTGGCGCATGCAATTACCAATCAGGACATACTTTGTACTAGAGTGGTTTGGAGAAGATAACTTGCATGCTTTGATTTGGTTCATCCACGGTCTCACAACATGTGAGCTTACAAATCAATCTCCTTTAGGAATGAAAAGGAAATGATTCGGTGCTTTGATTTAGCCTTAAATGTTAAAGTGATAATGTCGACTATGCGCTTTAGTGGCAAAGCATCAAGATTCGAAACGCTAAAGGCTTACCCAATCAAGACTCTTACTCGAGTCATGTTTTTCTTGGTTCCAAATTAATTGTGAGACAAATTTGCATCTTGAACAAGCTAAAATATGCGACATAACTGTGAGTCCAAGAGGTTTAAAACAAAGTGGAACGCGGTATTGAAAAGCATAATTCGGTCACCCAACTTGAACTCTTGGCGAGCATAAAGGCGGAGGCGGAACAAATAGATAAAAAGATGCAAAGCTTTTTGGTTGGAGAGCCTCGAGACCTGTATTCTGCAGCGTATTATTTGCCCAGCTTGGGTGGCAAAAGAATGAGACCCTACGTTACAATAATGTGCGGACGGATGTTTGGAGACGTAGACGAACAACTATATCTTTCAGCTTTGAGCGTTGAACTGTTGCACAATTTCACCTTGGTTCACGATGACATCATGGACAAAGACGAGTTCAGACGGGGCCATCCGACAGTACATAAGGAATACGGAGAAACCGTGGCGATATTGGCGGGGGACCTCCTCTTTTCCAAAGCTTTCGAGGCCGCGTCCATCGCTGAAGAAAGAACAGGAGCCGCGGGAATAGTGCGCCAACTCTCGCTCGCGTCAATTAAAGTGGATGAAGGTCAATTTCTTGATATAAGTTTTGAGGGTAGACATTCAGTCAGTATGGAAGAGTATTTGAGAATGATTTATTTGAAGACAGCCTCTCTTTATGAATGCTCTGCTTTAATTGGAGGCCTCACCGGCGGCATTGTATCGGCCGCGTCGCGTTCGGCTGCCAATGAAAACCAAAGAGGTTTTCTGGCAGAATACGGCAAAAATCTCGGTTTGGCCTTCCAAATTCGGGACGACTATTTGGGGGTGTTTGGCGACGCATCCAAGACTGGTAAACCCGTTGGGAACGACCTCAGAAGAGGTAAAAAGACTCTCATAACAATAATGGCCACCGGACTGGCTTCAGGAACGCAACTCACACGTTTCGAATCCGTTCTGGGAAACAGCTTGGCCACAGCTGAGGAGTTGAATGGGGTCATTTCCATGTTAAAGGAGTTAGAAATCGACACCAAATGCGTGGTGACCGCTAAAGAATACGCCGAAAAAGCTGTTGAAAGTCTTGATACATTTCCGCAGACTCGTGTTAGGGCTTTGTTGCAGGCCCTAGCACAATACGCCTCCACTCGCGAAAGCTAGGATACATCAGAGGTGCCGAAATTGGTGTTGAAACGCGAACAAATCGAAAACGAGGCTTTTGCCGAAGCCTTGTTCAACGCAGTGGAACACAGTGGAAAAGCCTCCTACCAAGCGGTTCTAGGCAAGCTAATAGCTAGGCATCCCGACCTTAAAACAAACATTGATTATTTGAGCGAATTGGTAAAAAAAGTGGTCGGAAACACTAATTCGCTTGCGATTGATGAGCAAAGGATCAAGCTGGACCAATACAGGGGATATTTGTCGTCCAAAGAGCCGTTCAAAAAAGCGGACAAAAAGGGTTTGCCAGAGATTCCAAACAGACCGCCAATCGTTGTAACCCGGTTCGCACCAAATCCAGACGGCCCATTGCATTTGGGTAACTTGCGTGCAGCCGTTTTAAGTTATGAATATGCAAAGATGTATTCCGGAAAATTCATACTCCGATTCGAAGACACCGATCCCAAAACCAAGCCACCTTTGCCTCGAGCATACGAGTGGATCAAACAAGACCTTAGCTGGCTTGGGCTACAATGGGACGAGTTATACATTCAGTCCGATAGACTAGAGATATATTATAAGCATGCAAAAAAACTTATAGAATTGGGTCAGGCTTACACCTGCGAATGCAGCCAAGACGATTTCAAAAAATACAAAGAAAAAGGGGTTAATTGTCCACACAGGGATCAAGCCACTTCGCTCAAAACCTTTGAGGAAATGATTTCGGGTAAAAGAATGGAAGGCACAGTTGTGCTGAGACTCAAATCCAACATGACTCACCCAAACCCTGCCTTGAGGGATCCCGCCTTGATGCGGATAATAGACACGGTTCGTAATCCGCACCCCAGAATCGGCTCAAAATACACAGTTTTTCCACTCTACAATTTTTCGGCTGCCGTTGATGACGCGCTGATGGGCGTGACTCTGATTCTGAGAGGTAAAGAACACTCGGCCAACAGTTTGGTGCAGTTGGACATACAACAGAAATTGGGTTTCAACACGCCAGTCTCCATTCAATATGGCAGATTGAACCTTGAGGGGTACATTTTGAGTAAATCAAAAATAAGAAATGCGCTTTCTTTAAAGGAATTCTCTGGTGAATGGTTTAAAGAGAACGATGGCTGGGACGACCCACGGCTCGGAACCGTGATGGCTCTTCGTAGAAGGGGGTTTGATCCAAAAGCGTTGGTTGAGTTAATGATTGAAGTGGGTCCAAAACCAACCGAGGCGTCCATAAGTTGGGATAACCTTGCGGTTCTGAACAGAAGATTGGTAGAGCCAGTTGCGGAAAGATATTTCGCCGTGTTTGACCCAGTTCCTCTAACGGTTTCTGGCGTATCAAATGAAAAAATATCTGAGGCAAACATCCCTGTTCACCCGAGCAAACCTGAATTGGGCTTGAGGAAGGTGAGTGTACCCGTTGTCAACAACACAGTGATGCTCAGTATTTCAAGGTCTGATTACAACTCTCTGAGCCAAGGCTCTCTTTTCCGCCTAATGGACCTATTCAACGTTAAAATAGTTCTAAAGGAAAAAGACCGATTGGAAGCATCGTATATATCGAAAAGTATAGACGGGGTAAAAGGTAGTAAACCGCAAATAATTCAGTGGGTTCACAATTCTGAGTCTGTTCCAATAACAATGTTCAAACCCAAAGAAATGGAGTTATACATTTTAAAGGGTCTTGCTGAGAGGTCCCTTATTCGAAAAAGCAGCGGTTCTGTTGTTCAGCTGGTAAGAGTGGGTTACGTAAGGCTAGATTCTGTGGGTGAATCGATTACAGCGATTTTTACGCATGACTGAAGTCGCACTAAAGCGGGGGTTTGCTCCCTCACCCGAATGTTGCCTCATCGACCAGACCATAAAGCTTTAAAACGGCCTAATCAAGAACCCTTTACTCCCAATGACAGCTCGTGAAAAAACATGACCGCGCCATTTTATGTAACATTTCAAACACCTACTGAGCTAGAGGAAAAAGCTCTACAGGTACTAAAAACAGCGCACGAAAACGGAAAAATAAGGAAGGGAACCAATGAGACTACTAAGGCGATTGAAAGAGGCCTTGCAAAGCTGGTTCTGATCGCAACGGATGTCCAGCCCCCTGAGGTTGTCGCTCATCTACCACTTCTATGCGAGGACAAGAGGATCCCGTACGTATTTATAAGCACGAAAAAGAAGGTAGGAGAAGCAGCTGGGTTAGAAGTCGGAGCGGCCGCTGCATGCGTAACCGAAATCCAGAACAAAGACTTGTTGGCGGAAATCGTTAACACGGCTTCTTCTCTGAAGCAGAAAAAGTAGGGTGAGCTAATTGAGCTCACAGAGTAGCGAAGAGGCATATGCGGCCGAGGTTGTAACGATTGTGGGCAGAACAGGCGTTGCAGGGGAAGTTACTCAAGTAAGAGTCAGGATTCTGAGTGGTTCAATGAAGGGGCGAACAATAACTCGAAATGTGCTTGGCCCCGTTAAAATCGGCGATATTCTGATGCTGAGAGAGACCGAAAGAGAGGCCAGAAAGATTTCTACGAAGAGATGATTTAATTTGGTTAGAATTTTTGACTGTAGTTTTTGTGGTTTCAAAATAAACCCAGGAACAGGTTTCATGTATGTTAAGCTGGATGGGACCATTCTAAGGTTCTGCAGTCAAAAATGTAAAAGAAATATGCTGGTTCTAAAGAGAAAACCCCAGAAGCTAAAGTGGACAAAGAAGTACATCAAGGTTCACAGTCAGTGAATAACTAATGCCAATTGAAAGAACGTTGCTGATGGTTAAGCCGGATGGTGTTAAGGCTCGAATAACAGGAGAGGTGATCCGGCGAATAGAGCGTAAGGGTCTAAATGTCATATGGATCAAGAAGTTCAAGTTCGACCGGAGCTTGGCAGAAAAGTTCTACTCCGTGCACAAATCGAAAAACTTCTTCGGGGAACTTGTTTCATTCATAACCTCGGGCGACGTGGTTGCGATGGTGGTCGAAGGTGAGTCTGCGGTTCAAGTCGTAAGAAGGCTCATTGGACCAACTAATGCGAGCGAAGCACCACCTGGTACCATTAGGGGCGACTTTGCGAATTCAGTTCAGGAAAACGTTGTGCACGCGTCGGATTCACTCCAATCGGCTGATTATGAAATCAGGCTTTTATTCGATCTAGCCGATTAAACATTTGTGTTTTCTGGAAACGCCTAAATTCGTCTAGGTAAAGAATGTACGATATTTGGAGGTGTGATCAATTGATTTTAAGACAGCCCATAATTTGCGTGTTGGGTCACGTAGATTCTGGGAAGACTACATTACTGGACAAGATCAGGGGATCCACGGTTCAGCTTCGAGAAGTTGCGGGCATGTTCTCAATTTGAGATGCTAAACGCAGCATATCGGAGCCAGCTTTATCCCTCTTGAAGCCGTTAAGAAGATTAGCGGCAACTTGATGCAACGCTATGGCGTAAAGCTTGATGTTCCTGGCCTTTTGTTCGTTGACACACCTGGTCATGAGGCATTTGTTAATTTAAGGAAGAGAGGCGGCTCAATAGCCGACATAGCGATACTAGTGGTTGACGCCGAAAGAGGTCTCGAAAATCAAACAGTGGAAAGCATTGAGATTCTTAAAGAAAAGAAAACACCTTTTTTGGTCGCTTTCAATAAGATTGATAGAATTCCAGGTTGGAAGTCGAATCCCAGTTTGGATGTGATTACCAACGTCAACTCTCAAAATCAAAGAACCAGAGTCGCGTTCGATTCGCAAATTTACAGGTTGATAGGTGATCTGGGTAAGCTGGGTTTCATGTCTGATAGATTTGATAGGGTAAAGGATTTTCAAAACGTATTGACAATCGTACCAGTAAGCGCTGTAACAGGCGAAGGTTTGCCTGAGCTTCTACTGATGACCGCCGGTTTGTGTCAAGTTTTTCTTAAGCGACGGCTCACAATTAACCCGTCTGACACAAAAGGCATAGTCTTAGAGGTTAAGGAAGAGATTGGTCTGGGCACAACGGTGGACGCCATTATTTACGACGGCGTTCTCAGAAAGGGTGATACAGTAGTTATGGGTGGGTATAACTCGCCGGTGGTTTCAAAGGTCAAAGCCATTTTGTTACCAAAACTGCTCGACCACTCGACTTCCTCGGATGACAGGTTTCGAGAAATCTTGGAAGCTCCAGCCGCAATGGGTGTAAAGATTGTTGGACCAAACTTGGAAGATGTGGTAGCTGGCTCACCCATTTATGTTCCAAAGGATGAGGTGGAGCAAGCAGTAAAAAGTATAATGAAGGAGTTGGATTCAGTTAGAATAAAATCTGACAGCAAAGGCGTAGTGCTAAAAGCAGACGCCTTGGGTTCCCTTGAAGCTCTAATTGATTCGTTGCGCAGGAGAAACATACCAGTCAGGTACGCAGATATCGGAAACATATCTAGGCGTGACATTCTTGAGGCGAGCATAACAAAGAAAGAGGACGCCTTGTTCGGCGTAATATTGGCATTCAACGTCAAGTTTTTGGCTGGGACAGAGGACGAAGCAAAGGCTCTTAACATACCGGTTTTTAAAAGTAGTGTTATATACGAAATCATTGAACAGTATTCAAAGTGGTTGGAATCTGAGAAAGCAAGGATTTTGGCGCTTGAGCTGTCAGCGCTGATAAGACCTGCGAAGTTCAGGATTCTTCCCGGGTATCTTTTTCGGCGAAGCAACCCTGTTATAGTAGGCGTCGAAGTGTTAGGAGGCGTCTTGAAATCAGGTTACCCTGTCGTATCTGCCAAGTGTGTGCCTCTTGGAACCATTATGCAGATTCAGTATAACGGTAAACCCGTAGAGCAGGCTGAAAAGGGTCAAAGCGTGGCGGTTTCGATAAAAGGGGATATAATGGTGGGGCGCCAATTAGCTGAAGGAGAAATAGTTTACGTAAATGTTCCCGAGGAGCATTTGAGGTTGCTGAAAACAAAATACAAAGACGTCGTTACGACTGACGAAATAGCTCTGATCGAAGAGTTGCAAGCCATCTGCGCTTCGACTTAACATTTTGAAATAAGCTTTAATGTTACTAATGGATGAATGAGTAACCATGGTTGAATTCAAACTGAGTGTGTCCCATAAGGATGGCAAGGCGGAGGCAATAACTGTGGACGCTCAAAAAGCTTCTCAGTTGATAGGTATGAAGATAGGAGATGAATTCGACGGCTCCTTAGTGGGTAAAGAGGGTTATAAATTGGTTATTACAGGCGGAAGTGACTCAGCGGGTTTCCCGATGGTCAAAAGGGTGCAGGGGGGCGCACTGGTCCACGTTTTGATAAAGAACAAAGGAGGAGTGTCCAAAAGGGTTCTGCGGAGAGGATCTACGATCACTGAGTCTATAGTTCAGGTCAACACCGTTTCGGTGAAAAAGGATTGATGGTTTTGGAAGCCCAACAGGTCAAACCCGTTCTTAACATAGGGGTTGTCGGCCACGTCGACCATGGTAAATCAACTTTGGTAAAAGCGTTGACTGGAGTTTGGACCGCTAGGCACAGTGAAGAAATAAAAAGAGGTATGACGATAAAGCTGGGCTTTGCCAACGCTAGTTTCTTCCATTGCGAGAACTGTGATTATTACAGTAACTCTTCGAAATGTCCCAATTGCGGGGGAGAGACAAAATTCATTAGAGCCGTTTCCTTCGTAGATTCTCCTGGTCACGAGGTACTCATGGCTAGAATGCTGAGTGGTGCCGCTGTAATGGATGGTGCTATGCTGGTTATAGCAGCCAACGAACCCACTCCACAGCCGCAAACCAGAGAACACTTTGCGGCGCTGGATGTAATAGGCGTAAAAAACTTGGTTATAGTTCAGAATAAAGTGGATGTAGTAACACCGGAAAGGGCCAAACAAAACTATAAGGAGATCAAACAAATGGTTGCTGGAACATGGGCGGAGAAGGCACCGGTTATTCCTGTGTCGGCTTTGAGAGGCGCCAATCTTTCAGAGCTCATAAGAACTCTGATTGAATGTATTCCTGTGCCAAAAAAAGATCCTACGGCCCAAATGAAAATGTATGTAATAAGGTCATTTGACATAAACAAACCCGGTACTTCCCCGCGAGAGTTTCGCGGCGGTGTTGTGGGCGGTTCGATTGTCAGCGGGGTGCTAAGAATAGGTGATGAAATAGAAATATTGCCGGGCTACAAAGTAGACGGTAAACAGGTCTACGAACCGTTGACGGCAACCGTTGAAGGCTTGAAGAGTGAAGATTTTGAATTACAAGCGGCAGATCCAGGCGGTCTAATAGGGGTGCAAACAGATCTTGATCCAAGTGTAACCAAAGCTGACAGCTTGGTGGGAAGCTTCGCTGGAAAACCCGGCACCCTACCCAAACCCACCACTGAGCTTACCATAGAAGCACACGTCTTTCAAAGAGTCATCGGCACCAAGGAAATGGCCACCTTGGAACCCCTTAAAACAGGAGAACAAATTGTGGTGGCCGTAGGACCAGCCATAACCAGCGGCATAGTAAAAATCTATAAGAAGAATCACTTGGATGTCAAACTGGGCAGACCCGTGGTCACAGAAACTGGTGCACGCATAGCCTTTGCTAGGAAGGTTCAGGACAAATGGCGGCTCACGGGTTACGGGATTCTAAAGTAACTTGGAAGATATTTGTTGACACAAGCGCGCTTTTCCATTTGATTTCTAAAAGAAACGATCCCACAAAGTGGTTTGATAAATTTCTCAATGAGCCGTATACATTGTGTGTTACAGAGGCTGTGAAAAAAGAAATAGAAAACATTGCTTCTACTGGGACAGGTAAGACCAAGTTACGCGCACAGCTTGCTACCACCTTTTTAAAGAATTTTAGGGTTGTGAGCACCCATACGAACGTCGCTGACAACTCAATAGTCGAGGCATCGATCGAAACGCCGAACAGCTTGGCGTTTACCGACGACAAAGCGTTGAGGCATAGGCTGAAATCTTTGGGAATAGGAGTCTTTCTATTTTCTCGAGATGGTAGAATCATTTTCTCAAACTGAGATTGTCTGTATATGGCTTAAAAACCACAAAATTGGTTTCAATCACGCTTACGCTAATGGCGCCACGAGTTTGTTGCTATTCGGTCTTGTAGGCTATCGCATACTGTTCGCCTTTGGGACATCTACACAGGGTTTCCAACGTCTTATTACGCATCCGTATCAAAAGTTTTTGTGTGAATTGAGCTCAGAAGCCTTAAATATCATCTTACCACCTAATCTTCATATGTTTTATCTTACACGGATTGAGGAATCAGTCAGAATCGACCCGTTAAAGCTTAGGTCACCCTTGAAAGAAGCGGTTCTTGATACACTGAGAGAAAAATATGCTGGTACTTATGACAAAGAGTTAGGGTATGTTGTCACAATTGTTGATGCTGTAGAAATGGACGATGAAGGTTACCTTATTCCGGGGGACGGTGGCGTAAAAGTTAGAGTGGTGGCTGATGCGCTTTCCTTTATACCTTATCCGAATGATATGGTCGAGGGTATAGTGGATGAGATAACCGAGTCTGGCGCAAGAGTACGCGTTGGCCCGATGACAGGTATACTTCATATATCACAAGTCTTTGATGGTGACTACGCTGTCTATGACCCAAAGAGAGGTGCTCTCATCGGCAAGAACACTCAGAGGACTCTGCAGATAAACGATTTAATACGGGTCCGAATTACAAGCATAAGCTCCAAGGCCGAGGCAAAAGAGACTAGGCTCATGCTTACGTGCAGACAGCCTGGACTGGGCAAGCCAGAGTGGGTAAAACAGCAACAATCTCAACAACAGCAAAAGACAAAGTGATTTTGAGGGGAGTGGTTTGCCAGCCCGAAGGCGCTCTGTTGGATTGAAGGCGTGCAGGGAGTGTCACTTCCTTAACCCTGTTGGCGCTCAGACATGCGGTAATTGTGGTTCCCAAAAATTCGCCGAGCTATGGGATGGGTTAATCATTTTATATGATGTAGAACAATCCAAAATCGCGCAATCCTTAGATATAAAGAAACCAGGTAAATATGCTCTTAAGCTGTACTAGACTCGTCTGGGTTCTCCCACCCAGCCTTAGAAAGATTCTTTCTAGGCCTCTGGACAAGGTTTACAAGACCAAGGATTACGTCGATTTGTTGCGAAGTTTCAACAAAGAACTGGTTATCACGGTGGGGGATACAGTCTCAAAGACAGCTGTTACGGAAGCGTATAGACCCAGACTTATGATAGTCGATAATAAAACAATGCGTGTGAGCTTAGAGGGTAATGAATGGAAAGATTATGTGTCCGAGACCGTTTGGAACCCGGCTGGAACGGTGACGTTAGAGTCCTTACTGGTTTTGCGCAACCTACTGGGAAAACAGGGCGATCATCTTTTGTTCGTAGATGGCGAGGAGGATCTCTTGGCTCTACCAACCGTTATCCTCGCGCCAGAGGGTTCACTGGTTTGTTATGGTCAACCGGGTGAAGGTGTAGTCTGTATCAACGTCAATAAGGCTAAAAAGAAGGAAGCGCTTCTGCTTTTTAAGCAGTTGGAGGTACAAATTTATGAGTAATTCAAGCGGTTTGGTGCAGGACAATCGAAACCCGTTGACCAAGAGGCGTGAGGTCGTACTCAAAATACCTGTTTCAAAAAATGAGGCAACGCCATCTCGGGCAAAGACGAAGCAATACATTGCTAGCTTACTGAATGTCGACAAAGAACTCATTGTTATAAAGAGTATCTATCATCCATTTGGCTCACGGGAAGTAACCGTTGTGGTCAACATTTATGACACACCAGAAAAAATTCGACTTTTTGAAAGGAAATACTTGATTGAAAGAGACATTGGAAACAAAAAGAAAGAAGTGACCAAACAACAAGCTGACGAAGCGCCTGCACAAACCGATAAAAAGGGAGACCCTAAATAAAGGCAGCAAATAGTGATTTATATGTCTAGTTCTCATAAGCTTTATGAATATAATTACAAAAACATGACCATTAAAAGTCTTAACAAAAAGTGTCCTAGGTGTGGTTCGAACATGGCTCACCACAAAGTGGCTGGTAATCGGTGGGCCTGTGGAAAGTGTGGTTTCACCGAGTTCATACAGTCAACAAAGTGATCAAATGGACAAGGCACTTATAGGCATAGAAAGTACTGCTCACACATTCGGTGTCGGCGTTTGCTCTCTGGACCATGAAATACTGTTCAACCATTGCTCCACTTTTATAACAACTGAGGGAGGGATACACCCAAGAGAAGCAGCAAGGCACCATGCAAATCAAGCTCCAAGATTACTGAAAAAGGCCCTAGATTTCATGGACTCGAGTCGACTACAACTGGTTGGCGTGTCCGTGGCGCTCGGCCCTGGTCTTGGTCCCTGTTTACGTATAGGAGCGGTTACAGCAAGAGCTGTTTCCCTTAAATTTGGAGTTCCGCTTTTACCCATCAATCATTCAGTGGCTCATATAGAAGTGGCGAGGAAATTCAGCGTCACAGGTGATCCCGTTACACTGTTTGTGTCTGGTGGGAACACGGCCATCGTTCTGTTTTCTGCAGACAAATACGTGGTTATGGGTGAAACACTGGATATATCTGTGGGTAATTTGCTCGATGTTTTAGCAAGAGATATGGGATTCGGCTACCCTGGAGCTCCTAGGCTGTTGGAACTCGCTCAAGCCTCAACAAATTTCATAGAACTACCCTACTCTATAAAGGGACAAGATGTAAGTTTTTCCGGCATACTTACCCACTCAAGAAAACTTCTTTCAAAAGGAATTGATAAAGCAAGCTTGGCTTTCAGCGTGGTGGAAACGTCGTTCTCAATGTTAACCGAGGCTGTTGAACGTGTATTGGCATTCAGCGGCAAAAAAGAGGTTTCGCTAACGGGGGGTGTGGCTAGATCCAGAAGACTCTCATCTATGCTTGAAGAGATGTGCAGAGAGCGAAACACGAAGTTCTCGGTGGTTCCACCGGACCTTGCTGGCGACAACGGTGCAATGATAGCCTACGTTGGATCGCTATATTACCCCTATAATTATAAAATTCCGGTAGAGCAAAGCTTTGTGCGTCCGCGTTGGAGAATAGAAAAGGTTTACATTCCATGGAGACAATCTTGGGTTTGAAATCAAAAGCGGTCTTGAGCCATGGCGCAGAAGCCTCACTATTAATCGTTGACTTTTATGGTGGCGAAGCCGTGCTCAAAATTAGAAAACCCAAAACATACAGAAATCCTGTCCTTGATGCCAAGATCAGAGGTTCACGCACAGTTTTAGAGGCAAAACTTCTTTCCAAAGCTTGCCGCGCGGGTGTAAACGTGCCAGCTTTGCTTGCTGTGAGCAAAAAGAAATCGGCCATCCTTATGGAGTATGTCAGGGGAAACACGCTTGCTGAAATGGACGACGACTCATTGCGTTCTTATGCAGCAGATATTGGTAGGTTCTTTGGGCTGTTACACGCAAACGGGATTATTCACGGCGACGCGACGTTGACAAACATTCTTTTGGTAAAAGGTAGTCTTTTCTTTATTGACTTTGGATTGGGCGAATTCAGTCATGGTTTGGAGCAAAGGGCAGTTGACTTGAACCTCCTATTCAAAATTTTACGGGCGCTTAAACCGGGTATATATGACGAATTTGTCTTACGTTTTAAGAACGAATATATGCAATCAATAGGCCGTGAAGAGGGTTCCAAGGTCTTTGACAGGGTTGAACAAATAGGACTAAGGGGACGTTACATATTAGAGCGACGTGAGAAGAATGCTGGAACTGACTTTTCTTACGAATAATCACCACAAGTTTCAGGAAGCTCAGCAAATTGTTGGAGAATACGGGATAAAACTCATTTCCAGCAACAGGGCTTCGAAGCTTGAGATTCAATCGAACAGTTTGGTTAAGATAGCGAGTTTTGGGGCAAAAGTGGCTTATCAACGTATAAAAAGACCCTTGCTTGTGGACGATTCGGGCCTGTTTATACGGGCGATAAATGGTTTCCCAGGAGTGTATTCTTCATATGTGTTTCGAACGCTGGGTTTACATGGTGTACTTCGCTTAATGGAGGGGTTCCAAGACAGACGAGCGTATTTTCAAACGGCACTGAGCTACTATGACGGTTTGGTTCTAAAAAACTTTGTTGCCAAAACCTTTGGTACTCTGCTCACAAAACCCAATGGTAAAGAAGGCTTCGGTTTCGACCCAATCTTTTCTCCAAAGGGGTCCCACGGAAAAAGTTTTGCTGAAATGACTTTGGTGGAAAAAAACCTTCGCTCGCACAGGGCCAAAGCATTTAGAATGTTTGCGGCTTGGTATTCCAAAAGAAATCAAAGGCTTCTAGCAGATAAGCGTTATCCGTGTTAATAGACAGGATCTTCGGATATCCGGAATTTTTCATTGTGGCCTCTCTTGCATACGAACTGGGTTATCTTAACGGGTTATGTAGAGTCTCTACGGATGAGATTCATGACTCAGCAGGCGTAATTATTTTGATGCCGTGCAAATAAGACTCGACTTTAGAATTGTGAGCGATGCACAACACCCTGAGTGGAATCCTTCTTTGCATATGATCGTGAATCGAACCAATTAGGCTTAAATAGCTCGCTGTAGTGAACTCCACTGCAAGGTGTAGAATTGCTTGAGGAGAGGTGCACAAAAAGGCAAATCACATTCAAAGAGGCCAGTTAGCCCTAACGTGCCTCAATGGGTAAAAACTTCTCCAGAGGAAATTGAGAAATTAATAGTTGATTTGGCGAAAAGGGGTTTGTCGAAAGCTGCTATTGGTCAAGTATTAAGGGATGAAAACGGTATTCCTTTAGCCAAAGCTGTACTTGGAAAAACCATAAGCCAAGTATTGGCCGACAATAAAGTGGAGCGCAGAATACCCGACGATTTACAGGCACTAATTGAGCACGCCGACAAAACTGTTAAACACTTGGAGCAGCACCCTGTGGACCATGCGTCTCTAAGAGGCCTCGAAATAACGGAGTCAAAAATCCATAGAATAGCAAAATACTATAGAAGAAAGAAAATTTTACCTGCGGACTGGAAATACAAGCCCAGAGCGGCTATTTTCAGCTAACAAAACGTTTTTGATGATAGGCTGGTAACAAGTTATTGTTTTATGGCCACACAAACAGAAAGCCTTAAGAAAACCATTGTGGATCTGTCAACCGCAGCAGCTTCTTTTGTTTCCCCAAAGACTTATAATAGTCTGATTGTTGAAACATCAGCAGACCCAGTCTCTGCTTCATTACTTTTTTCTTCTTTCTTTATGAGCCAAAACAGACCGTTCATGGTAAGATTCACAGACCCCTTTTCCGAAAGAAACACAACCTTTTCTGTTCACGGCCCAAAAGTGTTCTTTGGCTACACCGCGTTTACTGGTTTACCCGAAAACGAATTCAGTTTAGAGATCTCCCATCATTCATCTTGGGTTGCGGAAACAGGTTATTCATCCCGACTCAACCCCAACGTTTATGGTTTAAACGGAGCTTCGGTTGGCTCAACGTCCACCTTGTCATTGCTATTGCTCCGCGAAATGAATTACAATCCAGAGGAACTATTGGCAGCTGCGGTTGGAGGATGCCTTACTACACAGCCAAGTTTGGACGCCGAGCAACTGGGCGGTCTTAACCGTGACGTGCTCGAAAACGCCGTTCAAGGTGGCCATTTAACGCGGACACCCAGTTTTAAAGCTCCCTTAGCGGAGGGCTTGGATATATCTTTTGCGCTTTCTCTGATGTTGGATCCCTACATTCCCAATGTAAGCGGCGATCAAAAAGGGGCTCATACTCTCATACAGCAGCTTTTGAAGCGCAAGTCCATAACCAAATCAAGTGGAATATTGGCGGGGGAGGAAGCAAGAGCCGTGTTTGACGAAGTAACAAAACTTCGGTCTCAGACCGGCTTCAAAGAGTTGCAGGAAAACAACCTATTGGGTTACACCTTTGTTGACAGAAATCGACCCATTGACAGCCCACTTCGAAATGTCATGGGAATGGCATTGGCTTTCGAAGCTTGTGTGAATCAGAGAAAATACTCTTTGCTTTCAAGACTGCTGTTGGGCAACGATCCCAGTGTTTATCCGGATATCGCGCAAGTGATGCATGACTACTCCGTTCAGGTCTCAACAGGTGTAAAACAAATTTTGCAGACCCAAGAATACGTCAGAGAAACACAGAACGCGCTATATGTTTTTAGTCCAAAGAGCGTTACTAGGAACATCGCTTTAAGGGTAGCAAAAGTAGTATCGCAGCACTCATCTTCTCGCTCTAAACCCGTAATTTTGGTGGTTCCCACTGAATCCAAATCGTACATTGCTGGAACCCTGACCTCTTCATCTGAGTTAGCTGTAGACTTGGGTAAAATATTTTACGCAACGGCCGAAAGATATAAGGGGCTGGGTTTCGGCTCATCGATTGAAGCACAAGCTTTGGTATCATCACAATACGTTGAAACGTTTTTCGATGACATCGACATTCAAATGGGTGAGAGATGACAAATAATTGTTCAAGTGGAGTGTACGGGTTACAATAAAATTCAGCGAGTTGGACACCGCCCACAAACTCAACGAAGCGACTTACGCTGATTCGTCAGTCGTTCCAAAAGGAATGTTGTACAAGCAATGCGTGTATAACTCTTCCCTAGTGTTTGAATGTTCGGGTGATCAACCCGAAAGGGTTAGGTCCACAATTGACGAAGTGCTGGAGCAACTCGAATTGGTTATTAGAATAATGAACAGTTGACAAACAATCTCAGCATCATTGGGTTCGAATACGTGACCTTTGTCCTCTGGTCTCTAAGTGTTTTCGTCTCATTGGACTAAAACGCTTATAATTGGGATGCCAATGTGCTCCCTGTATAGGCTGTCACTGTATGTCATCCGTATCAAAAGCTCAAAAAATATGGGTTCCTGTGAGAGCTCCTTCCGCATTCAACCAAGTGGAGTTACCAAGGATAATGGCGCAATCCACTGAATCCATACTGAACAGGAGGATCACAGTGTCACTGTCTGATATAACAGGGGACCTTCGACAGGTTCAAGTGTTTTTAAAGTTTCGTATAATAGATGTCACAGGTGGAGTCGCTAAAACAAGGTTTGACCAGCTCGAACTGGCCAGAGAATTTGTGAGAGGTATTAGTCGTCGGAGCACTACAAAAACCGAACTTGTCTCGGATGTCGAAACCAAAGATGGTGCACGGTTACGCATTTTTATAGTCGCGGTGACTCGTGGTAAAATACATCGTTCTAAGCGAACCGCAATCCGTAAAACTGGCCAGCAGATTTTGGAGACCAAAGCTTCCCAAACATCTTTTGACCAATTTACTCAGGAGATAGTGTTGGGAAAGGCGGCTGCTGAAATATTTGCTGCGGCCAGAAAAATAGCTGGTATAAACACACTGGAAATAAGAAAAGTAAAGGTACTCAGCCCACCGCTACCACAAACTGCTGAAGAGCAAGTCTGAGTAAAGCATAAAGTCAACAATGATAGGAACAGTATTGGCAGCAGGGATGGGTACACGCCTTAATCCTCTGACTGCATGCACGCCGAAGCCTTTGCTCAGATTTCTGGGCAAACCCTTTTTGATGCATCAACTGGAGGAGCAGCTTAAGGCTGGGGTCACCCCCTTACAGATAGTTATTGGTCCAGCTTACAAAGAAGTGTTCAAGAAGAGCATTGGGTCTATTAATTTTGTTGAGCAAAAAATTGCGTTGGGCACGGCGGACGCGGCCAAATTGGCTTTAAGAAGAGTTGATGAAACTGTTTTTTTACAGTATGGCGACAATCTGATACTTTCTCCCTCAATAAAACGCGTCTTGGAGAAACACAGAGACAATGTGGCCACAATCGGCGCTATAAGGGTGAATAACCCAGAGAAGTACGGCGTTATTCAACTAAATCCTAGAGGAACCTTGGATAGGATTGAAGAAAAACCCTTAAAACCCAAATCCAATTTGGTATTGGCTGGGCTATACGTCTTTTCTCGCGACTTTAGAAATTATCTTGAAAGGGTTAACAGATCTGAGAGAGGCGAATTTGAACTAACGGATGCGCTCAACATGGCTGCCCTGTCTACAGATGTTGAGGTGGCTGAAATAGATTCAACAGAATGGTTCGACCTAACATTTCCTTGGGATGTGTTGCGAATCAACCGATTTCTACTGGAACATCTCGATCAAGAAATTCTAGGAGAAGTAGAAGACGGTGCGCACATTAAGGGAAATGTGGCCGTTGGCAAATACTCCGTGATCAAGGCGGGAGCGTATATCGAAGGACCCGTATGGATTGGGTCGAAAGTCGTTGTCGGTCCCAACTCCTATGTAAGACCTTACAGTGCTATCGACGATGAATGCTACATTGGGAACGCATGTGAAATAAAGGCGTCTGTGGTGTATCCTAGGACGCATATAGGACACCTGTCTTACGTAGGTGATAGTGTCCTTTCCGAAGACGTAAATTTTGGCGCGGGAACGTTGACGGCGAATTTGCGTTTTGATGAAAAAAGTATAAGGGTAAAGGTCTCGGGAAAGGTTCTGGACACAGGTTTCAGGAAACTGGGCTGCTTTATTGGGCCAGGGGTTAAGACTGGTATCAACGTTAGTTTGAACCCAGGCGTGAAAATAGGCGCGTACGCACGCATTTTTCCTGGATGCGTTGTATCTAGGGACGTGGATGACAGGGAAAGTTTTTCGTGCTGAATCTTTAGTTTGTGTGTGCGGAAACAATTTTTACGACGTCCAGATCCTTGAGATTGTAGTCAGAGCTCAGCCTTTGCTTGGTTCTCGCATCGATGGAATACAAATAGCCCTTTTCGAGTTCGGAGTGGACTTTTCGTGCCAAATCAATCGGTTTTGAGCCACTCTTTAGTATAAACGCGTCTGGCAAAACGTTTCCATTCTTATCCGTGAGCTTGTTCGCGTCCTCTACTGGGTAGACTACTATCCCCTTGTATGCCTGATAAACGGCTGCTTCAAGCGTTTTTTGAACGCCCGTACCACCGAACTTGGTTATCAGGTTAGACAGCTTGTCAAGTGCCTCTTTTTGAGGCGCTGTTAGAGTCCTTGACTCTATGGTAAAGTGGTCGTCCCCCGGAACGTATTTGATAATACCCTTCTGAACAGCCCTTTTAAGGGCCAATTCCGCCTCAGCTATCACGGGGATAACGGGTTTGTCGGTCGCCTCCCGTATTTTCAAAATATTTTTTTCTGCAATCGGAATATCCGCTTTGTTGGCGCCTATTACACTTGGCTTACCGCGTATTCTGAGTTCTTTTGTAAACGACAATACTTGTTCCTTGGACCACGTCGAGATTTTTTTTGCGTCCAATCCCAAGGCCACAATCGTTTCTTCGACTACAACTTTACTAAACCCTAGACCGGATAGCCTTTCATGTAAGACTGAAGTGCTATCCAAAGCTTTCTGTTCAGCGAGTTTACTCATTTTGCTCCAGTCTTTGTAAACTATACCCGTGAACCATTCGTCTAATTCATTTTCCAAGAATTTCACGTCCTCCAGCGGGTCGTGACTTCCAGGTCCGACTTGTCTTCCTTCGAAATCTGTTCCGCCGCTTGCGTCAACGATGTGAATAAAAACATCCGCTTGCCTTAAATCGTCCAAAAATTTGTTTCCAAGTCCGCGACCCTCATGGGCTCCAGGCACGAGCCCCGCAACATCCATCAACTCTACCGGTACGAACCTAGTTCCCTCTATACATTTCGCGTCTAGGACTCCAAACTCTTTGTGGATACATTTAGCTCTAATATACGCTATACCCCTGTTGGGCTTGATTGTTGTAAATGGACGGTTTGCTATTTCAACGTTTAGTAGCGTGGCAGCCGCAAAAAAAGTTGATTTCCCCACATTTGTTTTTCCTACAAGGCCTAAGAGCACACCAAATCCTCTTCGAGGAACACACGGTTATGCTTTTATATCTTCGGAAAGAGATTTGATTTGGACGTATGATGTGCTCGCGACGATTTGAGGCAGCACCGATGATACCGCCGTCCCAGCCTGACGTCCCATTTCAATGTTTAGTGGAGTTTTCTGGCTAGAACTACCTCAAACCATTTTTGCTCTCCGTCTTCTCCTACCATATAGCTTCCCAAGACACGCATATTTCTGTATCTCTTATACACCCTTTGCTCAGCGATTCTTTTGTCGCTAAGCAGGTAAGTGAGTTTTTTAATGCCCATCCTCTTGGGTCTGCGACCAGCCTTCGGCCTGGATTTAAGCGGGTGCCCCTTCCTAACCCTTACCCTGACTACCACGGTGCAATGATTATCCCTGTAGCCAAGCGCTCTCGCTCTTTCGATCCTTGTGGGTTTGTCCAGTCTAACAACAGTATTTTGCCTACGCCATTCTACGAGTCTCGCCCTGTAAGCATTTAAGTAAACCGCATTCCCCTTTCCAATCATTGTTTTCCAAGTGGTGGATTTTAAACGTGAAATCGATACCATATGACAACAGCTCCATCATCACCTATTACCTATATTCTTTTCGTCGATGGCTTGTACAAGCTCTGAGGAAATACGCTTGCAGTAAAAACATTGTTCGAACATGACTATTAACCCTTTGGTCAGCCTTCACAGCTTCTTTAAAGACTTATCTTTTGGGCAGAGAAAAGTGTTTCGGAAATCCATGATTAGGGTCCAAAGTTTGCAGCTCAGCGCTTTTTGTCACGCGACTGAAGACCTACAAAAAGTCTGCAGATGTTTCAACACCTTTTTGCCTGTTGAACTCAAAGAAAGCGTTAAGCCAACAGTGCGCACAGTTAGGGGACACCATGGAAACCCAATTGAAATGGTTCAACTCTCCTTAAAGGGAGAGGAAGCGCGTAGCAGCGCTCTAAAAATATTTTCTGGTCTTGAAGATAAGGAGCTGCAGAGACTGTTGGTAACTTTACCAGATATGTTCGAGGGTTCAAAGTTGTTTTTGAGGTTTTCTAAACACTCAGCCTTTAAAGGTTTGCAAAACTTGACTTCTGGTGGTGACGCCGTCAAAGTGATTATCGGCTTCAGCGGTTACTTAAAGAGTAAAAATTACGTTGAAGTGCTTACTGAAGCGGGTCTAATTGGTTAGTTGAGTTATGCACAGAAGTTATGCCGATTTCTGCGTTAACAAAGACACTGTTCTAACAAATCATCCTCACCTCAAAGACATCCGTTTTTGTCTGATCAAGGTCTCCAACTCTGGAGACAGAGAAAGAATCATACCTTTTCTGGCCGAAGCAGGTTTCAAATGGCTGTTTCGAACGGGTTCGAATGACGCGTTGAATAACTCTGTCTTAGAAAGGGTTTACGCAGACCGCACAGTGGCGAAACATAAGGATACCATAATTATCAGACCCTTGACCAACAGACCGATTGTAACACCGCGAGGAGCATGGCTCGAGCTGACACCCTCTATCCTGCAAAGCTCGGTTAGAACACGTCGAGACCATGGCTTGTTTATCAGGACAGTTGAACAAGCGGGCGTTGAAAGAGTCGTTTTGAGTTCGGACAAACCCAACCCTCCATCTATGAGAGATATGGTTTCGCTTATGGCGATCCTGCTCGAACTCAAGTTTGAACAACTGGATGCGTTGATTAAGCATAATAATCGCCGTTTGGAAAGTGAGCTTTTATGAAGTCAAAAAAAAGGAGATACATCTTTGTTCTTAAGTTCATAACAGCTGCGCGTGGCGACCAATTACTCGGTTTTTTCAAGGATTTGTTTGGCACAATCAAGTTTTATCAGGCACAGCCCGTTGTGGTGTTTGATAGCCCTGAATGGACTGTTATCAGAGTGAACCACAAATATGTCACCGAGTTAAGAGCCACAATTTGTGCGTTTGGGGAGCCCGGCGGTTTCTATACTCTGCTGGTTTCGGGTTCGATTCGAGGTTTGATTCGAGGTTTGGGTCCTAGAAAAGAAGGGGAGCGTTACACAGAAGCTCTAAGACAACGCTACCTTAATGAGAGACTGAGTAATTGAGTCACAGGATCAACAACAGAGAGGTCAAAATTGCAAAATCTGTGGGCCCCGTGGCGAATGACTTATATCGAATCGTCTACAAAACAAAATTCTAAAGAGTGTTTTCTTTGTAAGGCAGCAACCTCAACCAATCACAAGGAAGACCTAATGCTTGAAAGAAACAAGGATACCGTCGTTGTTCTCAATTTGTATCCATACAATCCTGGACACGTACTGGTTGCCCCTACAAAGCATGTGCGAGACTTTTCTGAAATAAGCAAAGAGGAACTCTGCTCACTTTTCATAACCATGAGCAAATGGATTCAGCGATTAGAACTAAAAATGAAACCAGACGGCTTCAATGTGGGGGCGAATTTGGGCAGTGTCGCGGGCGCTGGCCTACCAGACCATGTTCACATCCATGTTGTGCCCAGATGGAAGGGGGACACCAACTTTATGCCAACCATAGCTTCAGTAAAAATTATTCCTGAATTGTTAGAGTCAACATACGAAAAATTAGTGTATCAGCATGGCTAGTAAACTGGGTTTTGTTTATATATACGCGGACATCACTTTCCGTGCACGCTTTAGTGAGTAAAAATGTCTGGAATGTATTTTTCTGGCTACGACCGGGCTATAACGGTGTTCTCGCCCGACGGCCGACTCTACCAAGTTGAGTATGCAATGGAGCCAGTCAGAAAAGGCTGGACCACTGTGGGCGTAAAAGTGGACGATGGCGTTGTGATTGTAGCCGAAAAGAGAAAGACTTCGCCACTGGTTGACATATCCACAACTGGCAAAATCCTGCTTATAGACAGGCACATAGGAGTTGCGTATGCAGGTTTGTCAGCGGATGCTAGGGTGCTTATAGACGAGGCACGAGTTTACGCCCAAGTTCACCGCATGACATACGACGAGGATGCGGATGTTGAGTCTGTAACTAGGCGAGTGGGCGATGTATTGCAAACTTATACCCAACACGGTGGAGCCAGACCCTTCGGCGTGGCTTTGCTCATTGGTGGGATCAGCAGAGGTGCTCCCAAACTTTTTATGACCGATTCTAGCGGGGCTTATACGAGCTATAAGGCGGCTGCCGTGGGTATGTATGATCAGGCTATAACGGATTACTTTAAAGACAAGTATTCCAACAACATAAGTGTGGATGAAGCTATTTTGTTCTCTCTTGAGGCAATGCGCAAGGCTCAACAAGACGCTTTGCAATCGTCGGTCACTTTCGACGCCGAAAAATTAGAGGTTGGCGTAGCAAGGAGATCCACTGGCTTGTTTGTCAAACTTTCCCAAGCCGAACTAGCAGGGCTCCTAGAAAAGTTGCGTGGGTCTGGTTCGAATTGAGTTCCAAATACGTAGTTGCGAGGCTGGAGTCTGGCGGACACAGATTTGAAGTTTTGGTCAAACCAGACGAAGCTTGGGAGTTCAAGAATGGAAAACGCAAAAATATAGCTGAAGTTTTGGTTAGCGACGAGGTCTACAAAGATGCCAACAAGGGCTTAAGATCTCCAGAAGCGACGTTAAAGCAGGTATTTGGTACAATTGATCTATTGGTTATAGCCGAAAAGATATTGACAAAAGGCGAATTACAGTTGACCGCGCAACAGAGACACGAGATGACCGAAAACGCTCGCAAACAAATAGTTAACTATATAGCCAAGAATTGTGTGGATCCAAAGACTGGTTTCCCGCATCCGCCAACCAGAATTGAATTGGCGTTGGGCCAAGCAAGGTTTGCTGTTAATCCCTTTAAAGGGGTAGAAGAACAGGCGTTGGAGGCTATTAAGGCGTTGAGAACTATTCTGCCATTGAAGACATCTATAATTGCTCTTGAAATAAAAGTGCCATCCAGCTATAGAAAAGTGTATAATCAGGTTACGCAGCTTGGCTCGGTGAAGTCCACCAATTGGGGTTCAGACGGGTCGTTCACCGTTCTTCTTGAGGCACCTGGTGGGATGAAACCTGAAATCATGGAAAAGGTGAACTCGCTTACCAGGGGTCAAGCTGAAATAAAGGAAGTAGCTTACAAGGGTGTTTGAATTGAGTTTATACGTTAAACACAGACAAGTCGTGGTTCCTGGTGAACTAGTCGCCAAGGGAAAATTTAGGGCCGGTCAAAACGTGATCAGGGTCGGTGAGGACAATTTCTATGCCACGGTTATCGGTTCTTTCGAGCTAAGAGAAAAAAGCGTACTTGCGGTTAGAGCTCTGCGTGGACCATATATTCCTAGGAGAGGGGACAAGGTAATAGGGCAAGTTGTGGACATATCCATGGGTAGCTGGGCAATTGACATACGCTCACCTTATGAAGCGACTTTACCAGCAAGCAAATTTCCGGCTAGGATAAACCCTGTGCTCGACGACATAAGAAAGTATCTGAACGTGTCAGAGTACGTTTACGCAGAAATAGTTGAATTTGACCGCGTAAGATCACCTACGTTGGACGCCACACTGAACAGGGAATATGGGCCAATAAGGCGAGGTTTGGTCATAACCGTGGAGCCGACACGTGTTCCCAGATTAATAGGTAAAAAGGGTTCCATGGTTCAGTTACTTAACAAAGAGCTCGGTGCAAAGATTGTAGTAGCCCAAAACGGATACGTCTGGATAAGGGCGGACGACGAGACTGTCGTGAACAAAACTGTTCAGGTAATCAGAAAAATCGAATCCGAAGCACACGTGCAAGGCCTGACCTCGAAAATCGAAGAACTTTTAATAACACTTAAGAACAGTGACAAGGCAGGTATAAATCGGGAAGATGCTGGACTTGAAAAACAAACTAAACAGTCTGAGGTGCATGATGGTTGACTGAAAAACAGCTTTTGTTAAGCCCTGAGGGGCTTAGAATTGACGGTAGAAGAGTAGACGAAATGAGAAAGGTAAAGATGCAGGTCGGACTACTAAAAAATTGCTCGGGTTCCGCCTATATTGAACAGGGAAAAACGAAGATAATCGTGGCGGTTCACGGCCCAAGAGAGGCTCATCCGAAGCACTTGGCTCTGCCCAGCAGAGCAATTCTTAGGACACGCTATCACATGGCTCCTTTTTCGACGTCTGAAAGAAAGTCGCCGGCTCCCAGTAGGCGCGAAATTGAGCTTACAAAGGTCACCAGAGAGGCCCTCGAGCCCGCTTTGCTGCTGGAAGAGTTCCCCAAGACAACGATAGATGTCTTTATCGAAGTGCTCCAAGCAGACGCTGGCACTAGGAGTGCTGGTATAACGGCTGCAGCCCTCGCCTTAGCGGAAGCGGGTGTACCTATGCGTGATATGGTGGCTGCAGTGGCCGTGGGTAAACTGGAAGGGCGGCTGGTGCTCGATCTCAACGAGGAAGAGGATGAGCACGGCCAGGCCGATATGCCAGTCGCGATTATGCCCAACATGAACAAAATCACTTTGCTACAACTTAATGGGCGGCTCACACGCAGTGAGCTGCAAGAGGGCTTACAGCTTGCAAGAAAGGGAATAGATGACCTTTACACTATGCAGAAACAGGCTTTGCGTTCCAAATTTCTGGACGCGGAATCCAGCGTGGAGGAGGAATAAAATGGAGAATCTGTCCACAATGGAAGAAGCGAACACCTTGCGTCAAAGAGATTTGATTTCCCTGCTTTCTACGGGAGTAAGAGAAGATGGAAGAAGACTTGATGAATTCAGAAACGTTGAAGTTCAAACATCGCTATACGAAAAAGCCGACGGTTCCGCCATGGTCAAGATAGGTAACACCGTGGCGGTTGCAGGTGTAAAGGTGGAGTTGGGCGAGCCTTTCCCTGACACGCCCAACGACGGAGTTTTAACTGTGAGCTTGGAACTCTTGCCGCATGCCTCACCCAGTTTTGAACCAGGACCACCCGATGAACACGCAATCGAAATGTCCAGAATAATCGACAGGGGTCTGCGCGAGTCAAAATCGATTAAATATGACGAATTGTGCGTGATTCCAGGCAAAAAGGTTTGGGTCATCTATGTTGACGTGTATGCGATGGATCACGACGGCAATATCGTGGACACAGCTGGTTTGGCTGCATTGGCCGCCATTTTGAACGCCAAAATACCCGAAGTAAAAATCGACGGAGACGAGGTTACCTTGCTTGATACCAAACGACCTATACCGATAGTCGAAAAACCCATTCCAGTAACAGTTTCGAAGATCGGCGAATATCTGTTGGTCGACCCTTCTCTGTCAGAAGAGTCCGCCTCGGACGTAAAGGTAACGATGACTACGATAGAGTCGGGGATTGTTTCCTCAATACAAAAGAGCGGCTCTGGTCCGGTTGAAACCAATGACGTCATTAAAATATACGATTTGGCATATGAAAAAGGAAAAGATCTGAGAGCCAAACTCGAAAAGCTTGGATGATGAAAAATGGGTAGAACAAAAGACGTCAAAGAAACTGGTAGGTATGGCGCACGGTACGGAATGACTCTTCGCAAACGCATGCTCAAAATTCTTCGTACTAGGTATGAAAAAGTGGGTTGCCCGCGTTGCGGAAAACTGGTAACAATGGCGAGACTTTCGGTTGGCGTTTGGCGTTGCCCTTCTTGTGCTTACACTTATGCTGGCCCGGCGCACACCCCGAAAGTCTAAAAGTGGTGTGATTGTCGGCGGCAAGAGCGGTATTCCTTACCACATCACGGTCGCCTTCCCCAAGGTCTAGAACGTTGCTGAATGCGTTAGCACTGGCCACGCCAGCTGACAAGATAATTAGAGGGAAAAAGAATTTCGAAGAATTGCTAAGATATTCTAGCGAAAAGGGAGCCGCGCTAGCCTTGGTTTATGAAAAATTCGGTAATCCAGCGGGTCTTAAAGTGTTTGAACCCAGTGGTCAAAAGTATCTTTGCCCTTTCAGCGGTGTCAACGTGGTTCGAGGTCTACGTTCGTTGCTGCAGAAGGCAAAGGTGGGCAGAGTTGTAGTTTCGAACAAGCAACCCGTCACCGAAGACGCACGAAGCCTAAGAAACTTTTTCGTAAGTCTTCCCACAGAGCAGAGTGGCCAGTTAGTTGCCCACATCGATACACAGCAAAAAGAGGACAGGGAAATAATATCTTTGAGTGTGGAGGGAGTTGAATGTGTCAGCTTTTACTTCAGGGTCAAAACTGTTAAGCGTTAGTGTATCCATCGAATTCTGTGCCGTTGACCCAAAGCTTGCACAAAAAGTGTACGATGCCGTCGTTCCGGAGGTTGCATCTTGGCGTAAAGGGTTCACCGAAGTGCAGCTCAAGTTGAACAACTCTATGGTCTGTGCTTATATATACGCTTCAACAATATCTGAAGCACGAGCCGCGGCCAACTCGGTTCAATCTTGGTTGAGCATCGCGGTCAAAGTGATTGGTGAAAACATATATGAGTAGTGCGGACAAAACAGGGCAGCTTTCAAGGTTACAGGAGCAATTAAAAATTATAGTCGCCGAAAGACAGAGATTGGAGTTGGAAATAAAAGAAACGGAAAGAGTTAAAAATGAGGTTCAGAATCTACCGCAGGAAACAGAACTCTATAAGTCTACGGGTCCAGTTTTATATAAATCAAGCGTGCAAGACATTTTGAGTGGATTGGACAAGTATAAGACCGATCTTAGCGAAAGGCTCGCTTTGTATCAAAGCCAAGAGTCCACTTTGAAGGCGGAAGTTGAAAAAATTCGTAAATCAATGATTATCACCCCTAAGTTTGAACCAGAAGAGGGTTGACAAATTTACTATGGTAGCTCTGCTCCTGACAATTGCTCGGCTCATTGCTCTCCACAAAATATGACATTTTTCTGAAGACGGAGCGACGCTTGGGCACAACCAATGTAGCTCCTTTTGCGAAATTTTGTTTCTGGAGAAATGGTTGTTCAACAAAATTTTTTGTTGCCATCATTGGACACTTTGTCAACTTTGCATAAACAATCCGAAGTGTAACGCTAACCAGTTGGACTAAAAAATACGATGGATAACGAATCGAAAGGTTTCTAATGTTACCCAAATTGGGTTAGCAACGCCTTAAAACATCTAGCCCTCTTAATCTCTACATGGAACCCGTAATAAAAATCCAAGACCTATCATTCAAATACTATAATTCCTCAAGAAATGCTTTGTTCAAAATCAATTTGGAAGTGTTTGCGGGAGACTTCGTTCTTGTGACGGGTCCCAGCGGCTGTGGCAAGTCCACTCTGCTAAGATGTCTGAACGGTTTGATACCACATTTTTACCAAGGCGAATTCAGCGGCCACGTGTTCGTTGAAGGCACGGATACTAGGACCAGTAACGTGTCCGAGCTGTCTAAGTTGGTTGGTTTGGTTTTCTCTGATCCCGAATCTCAACTGCTTACCTTGGAGGTTGCCGCTGACGTAGCCTTTGGACCCGAAAATCTCGGTCTTCCACGAGACGAAATTATCAGCAGGGTGGATTGGGCGATCAAAAATGTGGGAATAGAGGGTTTACGGCATTTTGCTCCATTTGAGTTGAGCGGAGGCGAACAGCAAAAGGTGGCCATAGCCTCGATACTTTCAATAAAACCCAAAGTACTCGTTTTGGACGAACCCACTGCGAACTTGGACCCGAAGTCCGCAAAGAGCATTATACATTTGTTGGGAGACCTGAGCGAACAGGGAGTCACAATAATAGTCGCCGAGCACAGGCTGGACTTGGTCTCGCAGTATTCAAACAAAGTTGTTCTTATGCAAAAAGGCGAAGTAAAACTGGAAGGTGAGCCTGAAAAGGTGTTCACTTCTAACTTAACAGAAGAGCTTGGTGTAGATGCACCGGTCTACTATTCTCTGAGTCAATCAATGTCCAAAGTTGGCCTCAGAGTAAACGGTGTAAGAAGCATGGAAGAGTTGGTAAGAGCACTCGAAGTGGGTGACGTGATCTGTGATCAGATTTGAATCTGTAAACTTCAAGTATCCTTCATCAAAAAAATATGTGTTGCAAAACATCACAACAGTTTTCGAACCATACAAGGCAACCGTGCTTGTGGGTCCCAACGGCGCGGGTAAATCCACATTTGTCCGCTTAATGAACGGATTACTGAGACCCACAGCAGGCAAAGTTTGGTTGAATTCGAAGGATACCGCCCAGTTGAGTGTGGCTCAAATAGCTAGACAAGTCGGAGTAGTTTTTCAGAACCCGAATCACCAAATCTTTTCTTCTACGGTAATGGATGAAGTATCCTTTGCCCTTAAGAACTTTGGTTACACCGCAGCTGAGACAGCGGAGAGAGCACAAAAAGCTCTTGCCAGAATGAATTTGCTTGAACACTCGAACACTTCTCCGTTTATGCTTAGTTCGGGTGAGAAGAAACGTTTAACAATAGCATCCGTATTGGCCTACGAACCAGACATACTGGTGTTTGATGAACCAACTGTTGGCCAAGACCTTGGAAACAAGCTTGTTATAGGCCAGGTTATCAGAGAATACGTGTCAGCTCAAAAATGTGTTGTGGCTGTCACGCATGACTTGGATTTTGCGACGAGTTTCTTCGACCGGATGCTAATTTTGAACGATGGACTCATCGTTGCAGATTCAACCCCCCGAGAAGTTCTGTTGAATCATTCGTTGATGAGCAACAATGGGTTGGAAGTCACAGAAAAGGGGTACCTAGAATTGCTTTCTAAAAAACTGGGCTTCTCCGATACCTACGATCCCAATCGTCTGGCTAGGTTTTTAGTTGAGAGGTTTTGTACTTGAGTTATCTGCAATCATTTATTTACAGAAAAGGAGAGTCAATTTTACACAAACTTGACCCCAGAACCAAGATGTTTTTTGGATTGTTTGCCGCGCTGATGCTAACTTTTTCTGTTATGGGATTAGTGTTTTACTTGGTTGTCATAATCGTCTTGGGTTTCATTGCGTATAGGTTGCGGTTGGGAAGCCAAATCGGTTCTTACGTAAAATCTTCTGGTGTTTTTGCAGTTATAATTTTCGCGGTGTATTTGGTGTTTACACACAGCGTGGTCCAGTCTGTTTTTATAGTTGAAAGAATTATAATTTTTATCCAACTCTTCTCTTTGCTTTCTCTCACCACTTCTCCAGAAGATATAGCCACGGCGTTAATCAAAACTGGTTTCCCCTACAGCTTTGCGCTCGCCTTTACCATGGCGATTAGATTTGTACCCACAGTGGCTTTGGAGCTCAAATCCATAGAGGACAGTCAAAGGGCACGCGGCCTCGAATTGGACAAAGGAAACTTGTTTGAGAGGCTCAAAAAATACGTCCCTATTCTAATCCCTCTTTTGGCAAACACAATTTTGAAGGTGGACAGCGTTGCAGAGGCCATGGAGTCAAAGTGTTTCGGTTCCACCAAAAAACCCACACGACTAGTGGACATCAGGATGAAGATGTTGGACTGGTCGATACTTTTTCTTAGCTTTGCTTCGCTGGTTTCTTATCTTGTATACTTCTCGGTTTATCGTCACCCACTGGTTCTGCCCTAAAACACCTTGTAGCCTCCAGTGTTTGCGTCCCTTCTTGTTTTTCGCAGCGTAAGGCTTAAGCACGATTCTGACCTTGCAAACTGGTATACCAAAGGTAATGTGTATGCCAAAATACAAGCAGACTGAAGATTTGCTTCACCTGATGCGCAACACCGCGAATATTAGAAACATGGGTGTCATTGCGCATGTTGACCACGGTAAAACCACTTTGTCAGACAACCTGTTGCTCGCGGCTGGAATAATTTCACCGAAGGTGGCGGGTACAGCTTTAGCGATGGATTATCTGGATATAGAACAGAAGAGACAGATGACTGTAAAGGCGGCGAACGTTAGTCTGCTCCACGAGTACCGTGGCCAGCAATATGTTATAAACATGATTGATACGCCGGGGCACGTCGACTTTACTGGTAAGGTAACCCGTTCTCTGAGGGTAATGGACGGAGCCATAGTTGTTGTTGACAGTGTCGAAGGCGTTATGACTCAAACCGAAACCGTTACTAGGCAGGCTTTAGAAGAGAGGGTAAAACCTCTATTATACATAAACAAGATAGACAGACTTGTTAAAGAACTCAGACTGGACCCGCAGGAAGTTCTGAACAAGCTTGTGGGCATAGTCAGAGACTTTAACTCTCTTATAGACAGTTACGCTGAGGAAGAGTTCAGGGATAAGTGGAAAGTGGACATAAACAAGGGTCAAGTGGCTTTCGGAGCTGCCAAGGACAAGTGGGGCTTCAACCTTCCAATAGCCAACGCTAAAGGACTCAAATTCTCTGACGTCGTTAAAGCATACACCGACGGTGATATTTCCAAGCTGGTTGAAAACTTTCCTCTCCACGTTGCCATCTTGGACATGACCGTTGAACATTTGCCCAATCCTCTAACAGCCCAAAAGTATAGGATACCTAGGATTTGGAAAGGTGAACTGGATTCGCCGTTGGCTAAGGCGATGCTGGAGTGCGACTCGAACGGGCCTTTTTTGGTTGCGGTTAACAACGTAGTAGTGGACCCACACGCTGGTCTTGTGGCCACAGGAAGAATATTCAGTGGCACGGTAAGGACTGGACAAGAAGTGTACTTGGCTTCGGCTAAGACTAACGCGCGCATACTGCAAGTGGGTATCTTTATGGGGCAGAATCGTGAGGTCGCCGAGGAAATCCCGGCTGGCAACATAGTTGCGCTGCTGGGCTTGGACCAAGCACGCGCCGGTGAAACCATTACTGACCCAAACCTTAAGGAGCAAACTGTGGGTTTTGAAAGACTGAAATATGTTTCGGAACCAGTTGTCACAATTGCTATAGAACCCAAAAACAGCAGGGAGCTGCCCAGATTCATTGACGCTTTGCGTAAAATGAGTATAGAAGACCCCAACCTGCAACTGAAAATCAACGAAGAAACTGGTGAATATTTGATTTCGGGTATGGGGCAGCTACACTTAGAAATTGTTCTCTACGAATTACAGGAAAAGGGGTTTGAAGTGGTCACTTCGCCTCCAATCGTCGTCTACCGCGAGACTGTTCAGGGTTCCGCTGGTCCGATAGAGGGCAAATCTCCCAACAAACACAATAAATTCAGAGTCGTGGTGCAACCACTTGACCCTGTAACAATTTCGCTTATCCAGTCAGGAGAAGTATTCGAGGGGCAAGATTTTCGTGAGAGGGCGAAGATATTACGTGAAAAAGCGGGATGGGAAACGGATCAAGCCAGAAGCATTTGGTCAATAGATGAAAGATTGAACGTGTTTGTAGATGCTACAAAGGGAATACAACATCTGCAAGAAATACAAGACACGCTTATTCAGGGGTTCAAATGGGCAACAGAGGCTGGACCCTTATCGCAGGAGCCTATGCGAGGCACCAAAGTGATATTGTCCGATGCAACCATACACGAAGACCCAGCGCACAGAGGCCCGGCTCAGGTTATGCCCGCCACTAAGAATGCCATACAAGCTGCGGTGCTTCTCGCCAACCCAACCCTTCTTGAGCCGCTTCTTAAACTGGATATACGTATTCCACCCGAGTATGTGAGTGCGATAAACAGAATTTCCGCCCAAAAACGGGGTAGAGTTCTAGAGGTCAATCAATTAGGCGGTCAAATGCGTATGGTTCTTGAAATCCCAGTGAGCGAAACATTTAATCTTTCAACTGAGCTTAGAAGTTCCACGGCTGGCAAAGCATTTTGGGGTTTGGAGTTTTCTAGGTGGGCTCCAGTTCCGCAAGCTTTGCTTCTATCAACAGTCCAAAAGATAAGGGAGAGGAAGGGTCTTCCCAAGGATATTCCAAAACCAGAAGACCTGTTGGAGTGAAATCTCGTGAAACTGTTCGAGTATGAGGTAAAAGAAATCTTTCGAAACGAAGGCGTGCCGACGCCCGCGGGAAAGGTGATAACGGATCCAAAGCAGGCTGCAGCGGTCTATTCTGAACTGGGCTCTTCGTCAGTAGTTGTAAAGGCTCAGGTCTTAGTCGGTGGGAGAGGTAAAGCTGGCGGAATAAAATTTGCTACTTCAACACAAGAAGCCGAATCTGTGTCCAGCGAGCTTATTGGCTCATCCATAAAGGGTGAAGTTGCCAAGTCTGTTCTGATCGAGCCAAAATTGAACATTAAACAAGAGCTCTACTTGGGGATAACTTGGGACAGAGGCGAAAGATCCCCAGTCGTCATTGCGAGCTCGAAAGGAGGTGTAAATATAGAAGAAGTCGCTCAAACACAGCCCGAAGCCATAAAAAAGATACATGTTGACCCACAGCTCAGATTTGAACCCTTTATGGGCAGAAAACTAGCTGCCGAGATAGGTCTGAACGGCGTTTTACTTCAAAAATTCGGAGAAATAGCCACACACCTTTATACAATTTTTGAAAAATACGACGCAGAGCTGGTTGAGTCCAATCCATTAGCCATAACCAAAGACGGAGAAATCATAGCTGCTGACGCAAGGCTCAATATAGTGGATGATGCGCTATTTAGACACAAATCGTTTGATTCGAAAACCTTGGAAAGATTGGCCGAGTTATCGATGCTTGAAAGAAAAGCCAAACAACTGGGTGTCCAATACGTTGAGCTCGACGGCTCTATAGGAATAATTGGCAACGGGGCAGGTCTTACAATGGCTACGCTTGACTTGGTAAAGTTTTATGGTGGTGAGCCGGCGAACTTTTTGGATGCAGGGGGTGGTTCTTCAGAAGAGGAGTTTACACAAGCCCTTGGAATCCTTAACGAAAACCCGCGTGTTAAACTCATTTTCGTTAACATTTTGGCGGGGATAACCAGATGCGACGACGTGGCTAGGGCGGTTGTCAACGCAAAGAAAAACCTCGGGATGACCAAACCCTTCGTGATTCGCCTAGCGGGAACCAACGAGGTCGAGGGCAGAAGGATTCTGTCTGAAAACGGTTTTAAGTCATACTCCGCAATGGAAGAGGCTGCCAAAGAAGCTGTTCGAATGGCCGAACAGCTCTCGAGGTGAACACAATGGCGATACTGATAGGAAAAGAATCAAGAGTTATTGTTCAGAACATAACCGGCAGAGAGGGAAGCTTTCATGCCAAACAAATGCTCAGTTACGGCACACATATTGTTGCTGGTGTCAATCCTGGAAAAGGAGGTACAAAATTTTTGGATCAAGTTCCGGTTTACGATACGATGCAAGAGGCGCTCAGAGAAACTGGGGCCAACACCTCTATAGGGTTTGTTCCAGCGGCTTTTGCCAAAGACGCCGCCTTGGAAGCCGTCGAAAGTGGCGTCGCACTTACAGTGCTAATAACTGAGCATATCCCGCCATTCGATACATGGAAAATTGTCAACTACGCTTTAAGAAAAGGCGTGCGCGTAATAGGTCCGAACTGTCCGGGTTTGATAAGCCCCGGCGAAGCCAAGGTGGGCATAATGCCAAGCTCGGTGTTTTCTCCTGGAAAAGTGGGTGTTGTGAGTAGAAGCGGGACTCTTACATATGAAGTCGCTTTTCAACTTACAAAGAGCGGCCTTGGTGAAAGCACCGTGGTGGGAATAGGTGGCGACCCAATAGTGGGCACGGGTTTCATCGAGATTCTAGAGTTGTTCGAAAAAGATATTGAAACTGAGGCAATTGTTCTAATAGGTGAAATTGGCGGCGACGCCGAGGAGAAAGCTGCGGAATACATACGAAGAAATGTGAGAAAACCCGTGGTTGCCTACATCGCTGGAAGAACCGCGCCTCCAGGAAAAAGAATGGGCCATGCGGGTGCCATAGTCAGCGGTTCAGAAGGCACCGCAGAGGCGAAAACCAGAGCCCTTGAATCTGCGGGGGCAAAGGTCGCGCAGACTCCTGACCAGATTCCAAAAATGATCGAGTATTCACTCCGCCACTAAAAACTCCAACCGTAATGCCTGAGCTTTTCTTCTAGGAGTCCAACATTCTCTACCGTTTTGTTGTTTGGCGGCCCCAAACTTTCTTTTTGAAGTTGCCTACATCCGTGTTCGATTCCCGCTCCAAACTCCACAATAATTTCTTTGGCCAACTCAGCGATTGGGGTCTTGGGTTCTATACCCGCAACCTCGTGCAACAAACGCATCCAACAGTCTACTACATTACATAAATTGTAGCCTCCGCCACCAAAAACCACTAATTTACCACCACATAAAGCGTGCGAAAGAGCGTGTAACTTGGAATAAACGTGTGTGTACCCGCGTTGAGTGAACCGTAGATGCGTCAAAGGGTCGTCCTCGTGTGCATCCACACCGGCTTGTAGCAAAATAATTTCGGGTTTGAATTCTTGTAGCAAAGGTGGTACGAGTCTTTCAAAGCCATAAATAAAATCACTGTCTACTGCGTTGGGGGGCAGCACCACGTTAACCTTTTTCCCTTCAGCCTGCCCCTCACCCATTTCATGGATAAATCCTGTGCCAGGAAAAAGATGTCTTCCATCTTCGTGGAAATCTATGTTGAGCACCTTGGGCTCGCTGTAGAACCCATACATCACGCCATCCCCGTGGTGTGCATCAATATCTATGTAAGCAATTCTACTAATGCGCTGGTTAAGCAAATGCTTTATTGTAATTGATACGTCGTTAAATATGCAGAAGCCACTGGCGCGACTCGGCATCGCATGGTGCAGCCCTCCATAGAGGTTCACGGTATGGTCAAAATCGGTCAATTTGTCAGCAGCTGACAGCGAGCCTTGTACTACCAAAGCCGATATATCATAACAGTGCGGGAAAGCTGGTGTATCACCGTAATCCAGAAGTCCCGCCCCAATCTCAGACATTTTTTTGACGAAGTCCACGTAGCTCTTTTCGTGGAAGGTTTCAATAACATCTTCAGAGGACGGCTCATTTATCTTTAATAAACTGAGCTCACGTAGTACACCAGCTTTTTCCAAGGCTCTGAAGGTAAGCCAAACCCTTTCCTTTTTCATGGGGTGATTCTGAGGGAAACCGTTTCTTTCAAAGCCAGGTATCTCAACAATACCCACCTTGCACTTTGGCATATCCCGTGCTAAATTTATGAACCAAGCAATAAGTATATGTCACCCAGCCGCGAAGTGGCAGTGGGTAATCGTAGCGGCCGTCGTCCAGTCTGGTCTAGGACGTTGGCCCCCCGCGCCAAGGACCCGGGTTCAAATCCCGGCGGCCGCATTTTCGTCCACGACTTAAGGTGGCAGTCAATGATTTCATCTGTAGACAGCCGAGTATGGCTCTGAAAACTTCACGTTTGACGTTTGTTGAACGCTTGATTAGTGTGAAGAAAGACTGTATACCTCTGTCATCACCAAGCTTTAGCAGCGGTGCCAGACCTTGTCAACCGCTGATTCCGCTAAGAAACAAAGAGAGATGTGCCTTTCGAGTAGAGAATACACATGGCGGACCCATTGTTTTATTGTTTAGTGTCGCAACTGTTCGCCGAACAATGGTTTGAGAAGAATATGGAATAAGCGTATGATCAACGCCGTCTAATGTCAGCTTAACGAGCTGGATTAACTGGAGCTCATGGCGTTAAGGGTTACGCTTAATTTGTTAAGCGTGCATTACGCATTGTGACCGAGCAACTCTATTCCAACGATTCATATTTGAAGGAGTTCGATGCAAAGATACAGACCGTGGGCAATGGCTATGTTGTCTTGGATAGAACTGCCTTCTACCCTGGAGGAGGTGGACAACCGTGTGACAGGGGTTTCTTGAAGAGTAGCTCTGAAACATTTGCAGTGGACGAGGCTCGTAAATCGGAAAACAATGAGATATATCATATTATTCGCGGAGATAGCACCCCGAAGGTTGGGGAAGAGGTGCGGGGAGAAATCGATTGGGGTTTAAGATACACATACATGCGCCACCATACAGCGCTTCACATAATTTCGGGTGTGGCTTACCTGCGCTTCGGAGCAAAAATTACTGGCAGTCAGATTTACGCAGAAAGGGCAAGAATTGACCTCAGCATAGAATCTTTCGATTCCGAAAAACTCGCTGTTCTTGAGGCAGAGTCGAACAAAGTTGTGTCCGAGTCTCATAGAGTAAATGTTAGGTTCGTGTCGCGTAGCGAACTACTGAACAATCCTGGTTTGCTCAGGGTGGATCCAAGTCTTTATCCCAAAGGTGATATACTAAGGGTTATTGAAATAGAAGGGTTCGACGCCCAATTTGACGGGGGGACTCATGTCAGGAACACTTCTGAGGTTGGCGAAATAATATTTTCGAAGATGGAAAACAAGGGAAGGCTCAATAAACGAATAGAAATAGTATTAAGAAGCGGCTGATTGGCTTGACACAAAAACATCTTTATGTTCCCACATGATTACTTAAATGTGTCTTTGCAGGTAACCTATTCGAAGCTCATAAAATACGTCGGCGAGAACAAACTGTATCAACTTTTCAGAAGCGGAGAATTTATTGATTTGGTGTTCGTTCCAGACTTTCCCGAAGCGGAAGCACATTCAAACGGAGAACCTGTTAGGATCATTATGCATGGTAGACTAGACGGCGACAAACTACTCTTTGACAACATTCAGGTAGATGAAGGCGGTGTTCTTAAGCAGAAAGACTTGGAGGAGGCTTCTTATGCGTACTCAGGATGGCTCCAATTTATTGAAGAAAATTACTGAGTCGAAGTGTAACCTTTAACAGTTCTTCGACAGTTTCCCAGCTTGTGTTTTCACTGGTTGCCGTGCTGGCCATTCGTCTACAGTAGTTCACAATTGTTTTGTCAAGTTTTTTCCAACGTCCGGCCCCGGAGGCGACCAACGATGCGTCCGAAATAATGTATCCTGTGGGAAGCAAATCTGATTCGATTAACAAGCTTTGGAACAACTTTTCTCCCGCGCTCATCAATCTTTCGATTCCCAGCCTCACAGGCAGTCCCTTTCCCTCCCGCTCCTTGGCTACCGAGAGACCCTGTTCAGCGAGTGATTTGGCCTCTCTTCTTAGCTTCTGAACCGCTGAGCGTTTGCCGGCCTTCATGATCAGCGAAACGCCAGGCGCATTGTTCAGTCTTGTTCCAACCATTTTCATCAGAAGCTCCTTGTCAGTTTCAAAAGTGATTCCTTCGGCTCCCCAACAAAGCCTGCGCAACGATTCTATGACGTCGCCCGATATTTCGTCTATATGGCCACTCGTAGCAACCAGTCCAAGTTTTCCCAAGGCTTTCTCAACGTATTTTTTCAGTTGGCTGCGCTTTAGTGGTTTGTCATTTAACACCAGATATGCTCCCGTCATGAACCGTGAATATTTCATGGTCAATCGCCCTGTACGATCAAGCTGAGTCAATTCGCGGGTTATAAATTCCGAGAGTTCCTCGGCCTTAATAAAAGGTTCCTCTAGAAAACCCAAAACTCTCTGTAACTTGTTCACCACTTTAAATGAGGTGTTTAGATCCACTCCAGATCTTATCAGCGACTCCAAAGCAGTGCTTGGCTCAAGCTCCGTAATGTGTCCATCAGTGTAAACAACGAAACCTTTTATTCTTTTTATTTTGTACTCTTTTTCATCAGTTTCGGCATCATCAGACTTAATTTTGTTGAGTAGGGACTTGGCGAAGTCCGATGGCTCGAGTCCATTTGAGCTGGAAACTACCAACCCTTTAACAACAGCTTCTTCGATAAGTGCTTGTGGATTAGGTACTTCGAGTCTGTACAACGCGTCCACGGTTTCCGCCACACTGCATGGTCCGTGCTCCAATAACACACCCACCACCATGTTTGATTTTTCGCCTGTTTTTACGAACAGCTCAGTGGCCAACGATGTGAGAATATTTTGTCCTTTAAGGTAGAGCTGCAAAGGAGTTGAGCCAACCAGTTTGATTTTCCCCCGGAACCCGTGTTTTGATAAGTTCTTTTTCAGCAAACGAAACGCTGTGTTCGATGTGCTATCGTATCCACGTATTATAAGATGAACTTTGCTTTGGCCAAGATCTGCACTGTAGCCCAAAAGTTCTATCTTGTCGCTCAGCGACCTAATGCTACTTTCAAAGTCGTATCTGTCCAGGTTGTTGTCAACCAAATGAAATACAACGGAACGGACATCCAATTTAGATGAAGAATAGTAGTTTTTCTTCGTCATAGTGTCTATCATTGTAATCCATTCCACCTTTTGCTATCACCAACTCCTTTGGCCTTAAATACGCGCGAACAGCTTTGCTTACTTCCGAGTCGTTCATAGGGCGTTGGTTCTGCAAAAGTTTGATTGGAAGAGAAGCTAATAAAATTCGAGCTGGAAAAACGTGTCTAGTGGACTTTGGGGGAAACAACTGATTATTCAGGGCTGCTCTAATAATATCGCACTTAGTTGGAGGCGGCGGCACCAATAGAGAGTGCTGTCGAGCAGGCTGAACCGAGTCGGTAAGAATAGGTGGACCAAATTTTGCGCTGAGCGTATCAATCAATTTGGCCAGTGTGGAATATTGTTGCAAAACGCTTTCTCCTTCAAGGGCAAACCTGACCTTACGCTCATCCGAGATCAGGTAGCAGTTGCCATCATCCGTGAATGTGCCAAATCTTTTGACCGTTTCCGCTGTTTCGTCAATCTTTGCTTTGAACAACCTGTTCCACCCCTCCACCCTAATTATTTCAGAGCTGTAATCAACCAGCATACTTAATATATGCTTGAAGCCCGCTTCCCTTGCCATGAGTAGCCTATGCATGCCATCCAACACAGTAAGGGTTTTTTCGTCAACTATTATCGGGTCATGTTGTACGCCTGACCTCAACACATTTTCTAGCAGTTTGCTCTCGGTCTCTTGGATTGTTCGCTCATGTGGCTTTAGTTTCGAGACATTTGCTGCCTCTAATGCGAAGCTGAATTCACCAGCGGTTGTGTGAACCCTGTAACGGAGCGACAACTCTACTACCCAAGTAAGTGACGGGTTACCAGTTCAACCAGTTGCAGCGCTGAACGTTTCTGAGCTTCTCTTGTGTTAGCGCCTATGTGCGGCGTCAAAATTACGTTTTCAAGTGATGCGAGTGGACCAGTGTATGGCTCTTTTTCAAAAACGTCCAGAGCCGCGCCCGCTATCCTTTTGCGGACAAGGGCTTCATAAAGCGCGTTTTCATCCAGTACTTCACCGCGTGATGCATTTATCAGAAACGCGTTTTGTTTCATTTTATCGATTTTTTCACTATTAAAGAATTCTTTCGTTTGCTGTGTCAGGGGCACATGGAGGCTGACCACGTCCGCTTCTCTTAAAAGGGCGTCCACTTCGACATACTCTGCCGGAGGTTGAACCACTTTGACACCGAGAATGTCCCACCCAATCACTCTCATGCCCATACAGGACGCCAACCTACCCACTTGGGAACCTATTCTGCCGTAGCCTATCACGCCCAACGTCTTTCCCAAAATCTCTGTGCCCAATAGCTCATTTTTGAGCCAAGCTCCTCTCCTGATTGCTCTGTCGCCCTCGCCTATACCCCGCATTAGATTTATCATTAGACCCATCACCAGTTCCGCCACTGATGTGGTTGGTGCGTCTGGCGTGTTTAAGATCTTTATGCCCCTTCTTTCAGCTGTTTCAGTATCAATATTGTCCAAGCCAACCCCGGCGCGCCCTATCAGTTTGAGCCTGGGCGCATGGTTCAAAAACTCTGCGTCCACCTTCGTTCTACTTCGAACTATAACGCAGTCTGCATCTCCAATCTTTGTGAGCATTTCTTGTTTAGAGTTGTCGCTCAGATCCTTTAACAAAAATTTGTCCGATAAGGCTTCAAGAGCTTCTTTATCAATCCTGTCGCACAAAACAACTGTCAGCATATCTGTCAGTCCCCTACGCAGTATGTTTGAATCTAAGAGTTACGCCTTGCCTATTTGGAGTCGAACATTTCGAAACGGGATTCACCTTAATAATCAAAGAAATCGGTTCAAGATTGGTTCGGTCCGCTCGTTTAGCTCCCATAATAATATTCCATTGCAGCAGCAACTCCCTCTCCAAGTTTTGTTTTGAGTAAACCATTGTGTCTTAGACTTAGTTCCAACGCGGATAAAGTGGTCACGATGTCCTTCGCATCGACTCGCCCCATATGGCCCACTCTGATTAGGTTTTCTTTGTAGGCACCCAAGCCAGTGCTCACCACAACCTCGTATTTTTCCAACATAGTCTTAACCACATCTTTGGCCTTTTCTTTTAGTACCAGCGCGCTCAAGGTATTGGACGCGAATTTGGGATCCGCCAGAAGCTCTAGCCCTAGAGCCGATATTCCCCTTCTGAAGGCTTCAGCGTTTGTGTAGTGTCTCTTGACAAAACGTTCCAACCCTTCTTCCAATATGAGGTCCAGCGCCTTGTTGAAAGCATAGACTATGTTCACCGAAGGTGTAGCAGGTGTTGAAAATTCCGCAGAACTTTTGTCAAACAGATCCATGTTGAAGTATAGTGACCGTTTTGGTGTCTTAGAAGCTTTCTCTTTGGCTGCAGGGGAAACCGCTACGAAGGATACGCCAGGAGGCGTTGCCAGCCCCTTCTGAGAAGCCACAACAGTCACGTCTATTCCCCAAGGATCCATATAATATTCGTTGCCTATTCCTGAGATGTTGTCCACCAAGCAAAGGGCTCCTGCTGAGTGGGCGACCCTTGAGATTTCCTTTACTTGGTTCACTACACCCGTGCTAGTTTCGTTGAAAACCGCTGCTACGATGGATGCCCCATCCACCCTTTTCTTCAGCTCGTCTAGGTCCACGCTTTTTCCCCATTTGGACACAACTTCGACCACATCTGCACCGTAGACTCTGAAAGCATCTCTTAACCTATCGGCAAAGAATCCGTTTGTACAAACAACCACTTTTTCGCCCGGAGAAACAAGATTGGAAACGGCAAACTCGTTTCCAGCAGTGCCAGAACCCGTTATAAAATATATTTCGGCAGAGGTATTGAGTATTTTTCTGAGCTTTTCCTTGACATCTGAATATAAACGAAAGAATCTCGGACCTCTGTGATTAAAAGTTGGAGTTGCCATCGCCAAAAGAACTTCGTGGCTTACACCTACTGGACCGGGCAGCATTATCAGTTCTTCGCCTTTCATGTGCCTCAACGCATTATAGACACGGGGACCGAATAAGCGTTTTCATTGGTGCGCAATCGACGCTTTGTTTTTGTAAAACCAACGCGGTCCACTATTTGCGTCTTCAACCAATATCCCTATCTCTGCGAGCTTCAATCTGATTTGATCAGCCGTCTCAAAATCTTTTCGTCTACGCGCTTCTTCTCTTAGTTCTAAGACGAGTTTTATTAATTCTTCAATTCGAACATTTCCCTCCTCAGTTTCCAGCGAGAAACCGAAGATTTCGCTAATGTGTCTTAGAATTCTCAGACCGGTTTCCAAATCGGATTTCGAAGCGGTATTCTCATTAACGGAGCGGTTCAGCGTTTTTGCAATTTCGAAGAGATTGGTTAAGGCCTTTGGAGTATCCAAATCCTGTTCAAGGCTAGCGGTAAGACTCGCAAACAACGCTTCAAGCGTCATTGTAATAGATGTTGGTTCAGTGGAACCAGCTTTTTCCAAACCCTGCTTTACAACAGTGAAAGTATTTCTGAGCCTAGACATATTGGCTTCGGCTTGGCTCAGGGCATCTTCGTCGAATTCCATGGGGCTCCTATAGTGAGTGCTTATTAAAGCCAGTCTAACCGCATTGGCATCCACTTTTTGTAGAAGTTCTACCAGATTGACTACGTTGCCAAGACTTTTTGACATTTTGGTTTTACCCATTGTAACCCATCCCACATGCATCCAATATCGCGCGGGTTCTTTCCCTGTTAGAGATTCGCTTTGAGCGATTTCGTTTTCGTGATGAGGAAAGATCAAGTCTTGACCGCCACCGTGTATATCAAATGTTTCACCGAGATACTTTTTGGTCATAGCGCTGCACTCTATGTGCCAACCCGGTCTTCCCTTTCCCCAAGGACTGTTCCAGCCAGGCTCTTCTAGCTTGGCTTTTTTCCATAATGCAAAATCTTCTGGGTTACGCTTGTTTTCGTTGGGCTCAACCCTTGCGCCTGCGATTAAATCGCTTATCTTTTGTTTTGAAAGTCTGCCGTAATTGGGAAAAGTGTTGACTTGAAAATAAACGTCACCTTTGCTCTCATATGCGTGCCCCTTTTCGATGAGACCTTTTATGAACTCGATTATGTCCTGAATGTGTTCGGTAACACGCGGATAGAGATGTGCTCTCCTAACATTTAGTTTGTCCATTACGTCGAAGTATTCAATGATATATTTCTCGGCCACTTCGCTTGGATGGACGCCCAATTCTTTGGCCCTTGTTATTATCTTGTCATCTATATCCGTAAAGTTCTGGACGAATATTAATCCGAAACCCTTGAATTCGAGCAATCTTCTAAATACGTCGAACACAACAAACGTCCTAGCGTGTCCGACATGAATATGACTTTGTGGCGTTAAACCGCACACGTATATTTTGACTGTTCTGTCGTTTAACGGCATGAATTCCTCAATTGTTTTCGAGAGGGTGTTGTAGACCTTCGTCTTCCATCGTATGACTAATCAGTGGGATAATATATTTCTGTATCGGTTCAACACTGCGATGATGGGTCGGCTGCACGGTTTTTTATCCACTTTTATTGCGGCAGAAGCCTTGTTCTTCTATTATTACTCTGGCTCAACGCTCGGAACTGCGTTCATTAATCTTTTTAACATGTTTATCTCTTACCCGACCATCTTCGTTGTGAACTACGCAATTCCCCTGCTCATAGTTTACTTTAGTGCCTCTCTGCCGGATGTTGATGCGGCGGATTCTCACTACAGGCACGACTGGAATCCAGCACGTCTTATGAGTCGTAACCCGCTATTTGTTTTTACATACGCTTTTGTCTATAAACCGTTAAGCATGATGACTGGAAACCGAGCCACTTGGAAACACCGCGGCGTGATGCACACTCCAATTGGACTGGCGATCACGTCCTGTGTATGGGGGGTGATCATTCTTTTTGTTGCAAAATACGTGGGCGGCCAACTGGAGTTTTACCTGCGCGGTTCAGTCGAATTCAGTCAAGAATTGTGGGTATACTTCTCATGTTTACCGTTGAGCTATGGACTGCACATCATCGAAGACAGCCTCACAGTCACAGGAGTGCGTTTCTTTGGAAGAGTTGTTAGAGGTGTCTTGGTAACGGGCAAAACCGATGGCTTGTTTGTGTGGGCAGTGATTGTCTTGTCTTTGTCACTCGACGCTTATTTTGCCTCGATAAACTATTCTGTGTTAGTAGCTGGTCCAGTGTCTCTTTCAATCTTTGTTTTTGCGGCGTCAACGGTTTGGGTTTTTGCAAACTGAATGAGGAATTCTTTGCGTATGCGACATGCCTAAAACAATCCCCGTTTTTTAATGATTGGAAATGCAACTTACCAAGCATCTCACTGTAAAAGGCATTCAAAGTATTGTTTTTGATTTCACTCTCACCTACGTGAAGAGACTTGGATACGAAATTATGGATGTGAGACCCGACTTTATGGTTGTTTCCAAGAAAAAACTTGTTCACGATTCCGGTGGCGAATATGAACTTTGGTTAACAGTAGCTATAACAGGGGAATCCTATGTCACCGTTTTTATGGATTATCAGCTGCGAGGGACAGGCTCAGACGCGGACAATTGGGCGGATTATAGGGCTCTAGTAAAGGAAATTGAACAAGAATACCACACTTTGTGGCTTCAACTTTCGCATTTGGCTGAAAATTGATTGGGTTAAACCCAACACTGAACATTAACTTGTTTCGTTTTCAGTTCGCAGCCTAAAAATGCGAACTATTATAGTTGATCCAGTATCTCGATCAACGCTTCCCCGTACTCCTTTGTTCCAATAGGTTTTACATTAAAGTATCTAGCCAAATCTTGAGTCACCCTTTTTTGTCGAACACTTTCATCGATAGCCGCACTCATAAGGTCCGCTGCTTCGCTCCAACCCATGAATTTCAGCATGAGTTCGGCACCTCTGATAATACCCGTTGGATTTGCTATGTTTTTGCCAGCATATTTTGGTGCGGTGCCATGAACTGCCTCAAACATGCCGCCGGCATCACCGATGTTGGCGCCACCCAAGACACCTATGTCGCCTATTAAGGCGCCAGCTGCGTCTGATATATAGTCGCCGTTGAGATTTGGAGCCAAGATCACATCATAGCTGTCGGGTCGCGTTATTATTTGTTGGAACATGTTGTCCGCGATTCTGTCATTCACGAGCACCTGTCCAGAGGCTAGCGGCCTGTTTTGCAATTCTTGTTCAGTGACCACGTAGCCGGAAAACTCTTTTTTGGCTGTTTCATAGGCCCATTCTCTAAAGGCCCCTTCGGTATACTTCATTATATTGCCTTTATGCATTATTGTAACGATTTTTCTTTTGTTTTGAATCGCATACTTAAGCGCAAGCCTGGCTATTCGCTGAGTTTTTTGTTTGCTCATGGGCTTTATGCCAATACCAGTGTCTTCTTCTAGATTTATCTTCAGAACGCTCTTTAGGAAATTCCTTAATTCGTCGGCTTCTCGAGAGTCAAACGACCATTCTATCCCTCGATACAAATCGTCTGTGTTTTCTCTAAAAACTATTAAATCAACCTTTTCAGGGTTTCTAAGGGGTGATTGTAACCCTTGCATATACTTAACGGGTCTTATGTTTGCATACAGGTCCAGAATCATTCTGATGTGGACATTAAGAGACCTGAAACCTTCTCCAACGGGCGTCTCAAGAGGTCCCTTTAACACAACCTTGTAATTCAATATGGCTTCTTCAGTTTCCTTTGGGAATCTTGAACCCGTTTGTCTCTCTGCTGCTTCACCAGCGTAAACTTTAACCCATCTTATTCGCCTCGATGATTTATATGCTTTTTCAACAGCTTTTTCAACTACCGCGATGGTTGTGCTCGTTATTTCGGGTCCAATGCCGTCCCCCTCAATATAAAGTACGATTGGATTGTTTGGTGTCTTCCAGTTTCCATTTTCAACCACTATTCTTTCTCCGTCGCTGGGAAAATTGTACAGCATAAAGCTCACAGATGGGAATCTCAGCCTTTTAAATAAAACTAATGGGTGCGTGCCAGTCACACGATTTTATGTATACAAAAAAGAAATCTCAAAAATTTGAGTCCACCCGTTCGCGGCTGTTGTGGGTATTATATTGTTGGGTATGGCATAAATCTCGTGGTATTAGAAAATTCTCCGTTTCACGATACGTATAATATTTCGTGTGTATAGGTAAATCAATTTGATTGACCGTGGTGTTTCTGCCAACGAATCACAAATGCGGCACAAAATGAATGCCGACTATAGAGTAGAGCAGTTTGCTTGGTTAGTGAGTAGCCTCACTGCCTAGACGTCCAGAAAATTTGTTCGTGTAACCGTGAGAAGAATGAACAAACTGATTCTGCAGCAAAATCTGGGGGTAGGCATACCCAGTCGGACCACGTTCGCATGTGTTTTCCACGGGCTTTGATATGAAAAACTTGTGACCAATGAGAGATTAGTTCGGGTTAAGAGAGACTTTCTGATATCCTACTATTGGAAATGAGTTCTCGGTATATTTTAGTGACTTTAAGCGCGACGGATTCCCAATCATAGGTTTTGGCCACGTTTACGCAGGCTTCTATAAACTGTTCTTTGGCGGCTTTGTTTTCCAGTAATTCACCCAATGCGCAAGACATGCCTTGCAAATCTCCTGGTGATACGATTATTCCAGTTTTGCCGTCGACTACAATTTCTGGGAGAGACCCAGTTCTGTATACAATGCTTGGCGTGCCGCAGGCGGCTGCCTCCAAAACGCATAGTCCAAAGCCTTCGGTAGTGCTGGGTAAAAGGAGAACATTCATGTCGCTGTAGGCAGCAGCCAAATCACGATCACTCAAAGGAGGAATAAAGAAAACCTTACCACTTAGTCCGTCTTTCAAGGCTCTATCCCTTATGACAGAATAAGCCGCTTTTTGGCCGCTTGTGTTAACAGTCTCTCTGGGCCCTATGTAAACCAAATATACATCTCCCTTCTTTAAGTAAGGAGCGCTGACAACGTACGCATCAACTGCTCCTTTCCCTACAGCTATGCGTCCCACAAAACCCACTATTTTATCTTTCTCATCCAGACCCAGCCTCTTCCTTAGCATTTTCCCACTTGTGAAACGAAAGACTTTGGTATCAACTCCGTTCGGAACCAACCAGATTCTGCTGAGCGGCTTAATTATTCTTGCAAGCTTGTTCAGAGTTGAACTGCTTGGAACAAGGTAATTACGAAAACCCGCTACCCACCTTCTTTCCAAAGCCGGAGCAAACAGACCAATTTTCAATCCAAAATATTTTTCTGAAAGCTTGTCGTAAACATCGTGAACGTGCCTTAACACGGGTATAGAAGAATTATTTGAGAAACCGTCTGCGGCTAAGTAACTGTTAAGATGGATAACATCCGGACGGAATTTTTCCACATATTTTTTCGATAGATAGGGAAATATTGGCTTGGGTATCTTTAAATAAGTAACTCCTTCGATGTGTAAGACCCGTGTTTGAAAACTGCTGAGCTTCTCACATTGTGAGACAACCAGAACTCTGTGCCCCTGAGCGATTTGTCTCTTTGCCAGTTCGTGGACAACCCTTTCCACTCCGCCCACATTTGGGTACGAATTATCCGTTATGTGAACGATTTTCAATTTGGGGTTCTCCCTATTATGAACTGTGAGGCCATCTATTCTGAAAAGACACTTTCACACTCACCTTCTCGCTTTGTTGGGTCAAGGTGTCGTTACGTGTGTTATTATGCCGTTAGTAATAAGCCCATGTGTTGAAAACACTATCTTTACAGTTGAACGCAAATTTTCATTGCAAGCGTGATTCGATGTCACACATGTTCCCGCGAGTCACGTCAGTAGAACTATTTATGGGCACTGGTAGTGGCTAACCAGCCGTTCTAAGGTTGAATGCGCGTTCTTCTGAAGAAGATTTGAGAATTACCGACGAGTTTTGAAGATAGTTTTGCGGATAATATTGTCTAAGCATCGGTTTTGTTTCGTTAAGACTTTAATAGAACCTGACTATCAATCAGTATTAGGTGCAAAACAAGACGTCCGAGGATTCGCAACACTTTGTGGCTATACCCTATAGCAGGAAACACAACAGATATGTTAAGCATTTAAAGAAGGGGTCGAAATACGTGGTGAGAATTGTGGAACGCGACACGCTTGAAGCGAAGCTATATTTGAAGCACAACGTTAGGGCCCGAATCGCCACAAAGAAACCCTTGGGCTCTCAAAAATGAGCTTGAGCAGAAGAGCCAGCGGTTAAAAGACGTAAACATTATCTTACTCCGCGCGGCTTTTGACGCAATGTCAGAGAATCTGCAGCTGAGTAAAGATGTGTATTCTAGGCTAGAAGACGTTGCTAAGAGAATAGAATCTGTGACAGGTAAAAAACCCAACATCGACCAAGTCATCATGACGCTAATAGACGTATATTCTAAGGGCCCAACAATTGAGGCTGGACGCATTGACATGTTGATCGACATCTGGGACAAAGTGCAGAATCTTGAGAAACGCGTTGCAAAACTGGAACAACCGCAGAGTCAGACAACTGTTTCACCTCAACCAGCGACTAGGCACGACGCCGTTTCACAGACACAGCCCACGCGGCAACCTGTAGTGGTAGCTCCAAAACCCGTTTTGCAGCAAACAGTGGCCGATAAAAGCGCGGCGCCCACTCAAGATAAATTTATGGAGTTTATGCAGTCTGTGGTCGCCTACCCAATGGATAAGCTGCGCAAGTCCCGTGAACAAATCGATAAAATGGTCAAGGAGGGAACTTTTGAAATAATGAGTGTTGGAGGTCAAGAAATCCTGATATATAAACCAACGTTGCAGGAGTTCCTTAAGAAGCTTCCCTTCCCCATATCTGACAAACAGAAATTGACCCAAAAGGAGCGTAGATTGTTGGAAACCCTGAGTTCTGCTGGTCTTGTTTTCGAAGATGCTGTTACAGGCAACATACGCGAGGCATAAAGCCCACAAAAATTGGAGACCCTCTGGTCTCCTGTTTTCACTTTGACAGCACTATTTCGATTGTGGACACATTTTTGGTTTGGTTGTCAATCGTAAGTGCCTCAGAGCCTATGTCAATCGTCTTAACTTTAACGTCTCTGAGGAACCTGTTTCTCAGAATTTCAGCTGTATCTACGGCTCTTGTGATAGCTTTTCCTCTAGCCTTTAAAATTACTTCGCTTGAACCACCATTGAACTGAACCAACGTTGCTGTCACATAGTTCATGACGGGTTTTTGCCCTATCAGAACCACATTTTCCTGTGATTTTGTAGTTCTTTTTTCTTCGGTAGCCATGTTGGGTCAATGGCATAGAAGCTGAGTCACTTTATTAAGCGTTGTGCGCCTATGAGAGTGCTGTCTGGATAAGGACTGGTTGTGCTTAGCGTCCACGCCTGGAAAGACTTTATCTGAACACTACCCCTATGAGTGGCAAAGAATTATGGCGGAGTGTTGGCTCTTTTGGCGCTAAATATTGAGAAAGCGAATACCAAGATTGCGAGAATGGTTAGTAACGTGGCCAAAAAAGCCAAGGGCTCCCCAAGTTTGCCAGAACCAAATATTATTGGTATTGGACCAATAAGAACCACGCCACCAACACTTGAATTTGCCGTGGAGGTCGCAGTCAATATAGCACCCGCAAACACCAATACGAATCCGACGAAGATCAGAGCTAGCGGTATTCGCATATTAAATCACGCCCACAAATAGCAGCGTTTGGAAAATCAAAAGGAGCGTTATGATTAGGGCTACGACCAACATCCACTTAGCGATTCTCTTATTGGACCCAAAAACTATTGGGAACGGTCCCAAAAATACAACTCCGCCAGCGCTTACATCGACTTTGTCTTTGTTATCTTCCTGCGAGCCGCGTTTTTTAGCGCCTTTGAACGAATAAAAAATAAGCGCCAGAATACCAGCAAAAATAAGCGTCATCCCTGCAAGTATCAAGGCGGAACTCAGTTCCAACACGACTCTGTCACACCTAGGGAGCTGCACGCGCTGTTATTCCCAACCTTTTTTCTATAGCTTTTGCCAACACTTGAGCGTAACTGCTGCGAGACCCGTCGGTATACACGATTTTGGGCCTTGACTCTTCTACATATTGAAGAAGCTGAGTGAAATCAGCGTGGTCGCTTAAACGTATCATATAACCGCCACGTATCGTGTTTATCACACTGGGCGACCAACCACTAAGAACGATTTTGGTACCAATACATTTTTCGTTTGACTTTCCAAGGGTTTTGAATATCACAGTGTTGGACCCAAAGGTAATATCTAGCTCTTTCGCGGCGCTGAGCTGGTGAAATCGAGGCAGTTTGTAGCCATGTTTTGAGTACACCTGCGCCATTTTGTGACATTCTTCATCCAACAGAAAATTCGCGTCAACAAAACCGTTGAGCAAACTCATCGCTTCTTGAGCCTTAGCGGCGTATGCATATACTGTCAAAGGTCCGTTTTTCAAACATTTCTCAACGATTTCAACGAATGCAACTTCGGCCTCACCCAGTTGGCGCTGGTACATGGGTGCACCATAAGTGGCTTCTATCACCAACGTATCTGGTTGTAGGACAGGGGTGTCGGGTTGTTTAAAATCACCCGTGTAGCCCACTGAACCCTGTTTTGTTTCCACCAGAGCCTGCGCAGAGCCAAGTATATGGTTGGCCGGATAAATCGTAAGGTGTTCGTCTCCGGCTCGAAAACTCTTGTTGTGTTCTAAAGCGAAAGCATTGCGCGGCCTGAAACCGAGTAGCTCAGACGCTAAGTCAAGAGTCGCCGCGGATGAAACAACGGTTTGACTTTCGAGGACCCTGCGTTTTAAACCCGCCAAATGGTCCCAATGTGCATGGCTCACAAACAAAACCTCTCTGTCAGAGGGACCATCTGCAGCGAACTTCGAACCCATAAGAATCGTTCCTTTGCCAGTTATTTCTACATTCAACGATGCTCCAACCCCGCAGTCGAAATGAAATTTTTATCGCGAGGTATTATTTATACTTCCTTAAATAGTAATAAGCAGAATTCAGCGTTTCCAAAGTCCGAAATTGGTCCCGCAGCCAATTTATGAGCGGCTCGGCCAACAACCATTCAACACAGCAGAATTATGGAAAACACTTAAATATTTGTCAAGGGGACTCATAGGGATTTTTATTGCTAAAGAAAAAACACTTGTTTCAAACTGGAAAACAGTGACTGAGTCGCTGCTTAACAGCTATTCTGGATTAGTTCGAAACAAATCTCGTTTCGGGTCAACCAGAAAATACGCTGATGCTGGTTTCGGTGTTTCAGCTGTAGTGTCCACGATCCTTGGGGAAAGTGTAAAAAAGTTGCGTTGTCATCTTGCATCAAAACCAGATAGACAATCGCAGATTTCCTACGGGTTGATCTAGAGTGCCGCTCGCGACAACCAAGATTAGGGCGTCAGACCAGCTAGTGAATGAGATGCTTAGAATGAGTATCAAGCATGTGTTCGGTATTCCCGGCGGTCAAATAATGCCCTTGTTTGACGCTTTCTACGAAAAGGAAATAGATACTATATTGTTCAGACAAGAACTCGGCGCGATTCACGCGGCGGAAGCTTATGGTCGACTAACCAAGAAACCAGGGGTTACTCTCGTCACATCAGGGCCTGGCGCCACCAATTTGGCCACAGGATTAGCCAACGCCTACATGGATTCAGCGCCGCTTGTTGCGATAACTGGTCAAGTGCCCACAACGTTTCTAGGCAGAGACGCTTTCCAAGAGACCGATTCAGTGGGTTTTGCCATGCCATTGACGAAACACACTTTCATGGTTAAAGAGCCTTCTGGATTGACTCCAGTCTTTAAGGCTGCGTATCGCATAGCCGTTGACGGCAGAGCTGGACCAGTTTTGATAGATGTTCCTAGGGATGTTCAAATTGGCAACGTGGACCAAGGTTACTGTCCAGAACCAACTCTCAGTTTAAAAATTATTCCAGAGCCTGACCCCAATATGGTGGTTGCTATAGTGAATCTTCTCCTTAAAGCCGAAAGACCAGTTATACTAGCAGGTGGCGGAGTTTGCTGGAGTGGGGCAACACAGGAAGTGTTGGCCTTAGCAGAGACTCTAGGCATACCTATCGTTACAACATTTCCTGGCAAAAACTGTGTGCCCACAAACCATCCATTGGTGATGGGTCCCGCGGGCATGCATGGCAGAGTCGAGGGCGATGCGGCGCTGATAAATGCGGACGTGGTGTTCGCTGTGGGGACAAGGTTCAGCGACCGCACAATAGGTAACTTCGCGGAATTCCAAAAGGGTAGAAAGATAATTCATGTGGACATAGATAAAAGCGAGATCGGTAAAAACGTAAAACCTTCTCTCGCTGTCGTCGGAGACATAAAGGCTGTTATCAGAATGATGTTGCAAATCATACCCGATGCACTTATCGCAAAAAAGAACCAAGAGCCCTACATTAAATGGCTAAAACAAATAAAACGGGTCTTCGATGAGTACAGGGAGAGAGTCGCTGCTGAGTTTCCGGGCTTTGCGCCTTGGAAGGTATTGAAAGTTATTAGGGAGGCTGTGCCCCCACAAACAATAACCACAACTGGTGTTGGTTCCCACCAAATGTGGTGTGAACTTCACTGGGATGTGTACGTTCCTGGAACATTCATAACAAGTGCAGGGCTGGGAACCATGGGGTTTGGGTTACCCGCGGCTTTGGGTGCCAAGACGGCTCAGCGCAACACACCTGTTGTTAACATCGACGGCGACGGATCGTTTCAAATGAACATGCCGAACCTTGCGCTTATAAACGAATATGATTTGCCGATAATCAACGTGGTATTCAACAACTCAGCGCTTATGTTGGTACGTCACTGGCAAGTCATGCAGTACAACAATCGCATAATAGCCACAGAGTTCAATGCAAATCCCGATTTCACAAAGATAGCCGAGGCCTACGGAATAGATTCCATTAGACCCAGTAGTTATGAGGAGTTGAGCAAAAGCGTTTCAAGGGCCGTAAGAAACAATGGATCATTGCTTATAGATGTGACCATAGACAAACAAAAGGATTTTGTGCTACCCTTTGTGCCTTCCGGTAAATGGCTCAAAGAGGTTATTTTACCAGAAGGATTCAGGGCGGATCTGGACTACAAGTGTGATTAACATGAGCAAACCTTTTAAAATAGAGGTGGACAGTGAGAACAGTTTGGACTCAATAGTCAGAATACTCGGCGTTTTAAGGAGAAGCAAACTCAGAGTGACGCGTATCAGCGTTGGTCTTCATGATAAGAATTCTGTGACACAACTTTTTGTTGAAGGCGTAGATGGAGAAGTAAATTGGGTCAGAAACAAGCTTGAAAAGTTGTACGACGTTTACGAGGTTGACTGTGTATCGGAAAGTAGGCGGGTTGGAACCGAACCCCTTCTAAGCGGAAACAGTAAGACGGGAGGTTGAATATTTTGGTAAAGGTTTACAAAGATATAGAAATAGACGTGTCAAGGATAAAAGACAAAACCATAGCCATACTGGGTTATGGGATACAGGGTAAGGCGTGGGCGCTCAACCTGAAAGACAGCGGCTTTAAAGTAATCGTTGGGTTGAGACCTGGGAAGAGCTACGATCTAGCCAAAGCAGACGGCCTTGCGGTCGCTTCGGTTACAGAAGCCGTAAAGAGAGCCGACATCATAGTTGTTCTGTTACCCGACATGGTTCAGCCCAAAGTTTGGCGAGAAGAAATTGAACCAAACCTTAAATCGGGTGTCTCCGTCGGCTTTGCACACGGCTTCAACATACGCTATGGGCTCATTAAGCCTCCCAGCTTTGTAGACGTGTTCTTGATAGCGCCTAAGGCACCTGGAAGAGCGGTAAGAGAAGAATACAAAAAAGGCTGGGGTGTTCCAGCATTGGTGGCAGTGCACCAAGACCCTTCTGGTTACGCCATGGACACTGCGTTGGCCGTGGCGAAGGCCAACGGATTCTCACGGGTGGGCTTGATTGAAACCAGTTTTGCGGAAGAAACAGAGACGGATCTGATAGGAGAACAGAGTGTTCTGGTTGGCGGTCTCATGGAACTAATCAAAAACGGGTTTGAAGCACTCGTGGAGTTGGGTTATCAACCAGAAGTGGCCTACTTTGAAGTCCTGAACGAAGCAAAGTTAATTATGGACTTGGTTTGGGAAAAAGGAATCAGCGGGATGCTGACAAGCGTTAGTGAAACGGCGAGGTATGGAGGTCTAACGGTTGGTTCGCAGATAGTCGACTCCAATGTTAAAGCCAACATGAAAAAGTTCGCGGAACGCGTGCGAAACGGGAGCTTCGCCGACGAATGGACGAAGGAGTACGAAGTGGGTGCCCCTAGGCTTAAGGAATTGATGGAAAAAATCAGAAGCCATCAAATAGAATCCACTGGAGAGCAGTTGAGGAGAATCGCCAACACTAAGTAAACTTCCCAAATTTCTTTTTCAAAATGTGTTTATACCTATGTATCACTTTAGCTTGGCTCAAAACCAGAATTCGTTTGGGTTTTTAAACACGTCTAACAGTTTGTTCTGCGGTTTTGCTGTTCACATAGAAATTTGGGTGTTACACTGGTAGCTGAATACAATCACGATATGAGTCGTTCGAATTATTTCTTAAAACACATTTTGCCTTCCATGCTGCTCCCATAGTTGTCCAACTAGCTCTAATTGGTCGTGTCCATTGTAAAGCGTCTTCTCCTAGTAAAGGGTTGTAGATTTGATGGGTTCGCAGAGCACGATTGTGTCTGATGCGGAGGCAAGTAACGCTTGAACGCTAATGATTAGACGATTCTGAATTGGCATGGTGAAGTTATTGACTTTCGGATAAATGTTACGGAAAATTTATGGTGAGGTGCGTCACGGTTCATGTATGCGTTCTCAAAAGGTTTACGGTGGACCAGAAAGGGCCGGAAACAGGGCTTTCATGAAAGCGATGGGGTTATCGGACGATGATTTGAACAAGCCCATCATAGGTGTTGCAGCAGCTTGGAGCGAGGCTGGTCCATGCAACATACACGTTTTGTCTCTTGGTGGCAGAGTAAAAGAAGGCGTAGTTTCAGCTGGAGGCACTCCAAGGCTGTTCACAACGCCACTTGTTATAGACGGAATAGCGATGGGTACCGAAGGTATGCGTTATTCCTTGGTTAGCAGAGAGATTGTTGCGAACACGGTTGAACTAACAGTGAATGCTCACGGATATGACGGGTTTGTTGCCCTTTCCGGCTGTGACAAAACCAGTCCGGGAATGATGATGGCTATGGCTAGGCTAAATCTTCCCTCGGTGATAATGTACAGCGGGTCCACCATGCCTGGGTATATTGCAGGTCGCAGAATCGCGGTTGGTGACGTATATGAGGCGGTGGGTGCATACTCTCAGGGTTTGATCACTTCAGATGATTTGAAACGAATAGAAAATACCGCGATACCTACGGCTGGCTCATGTGGCGGATTGTATACTGCTAACACCATGGCTCTTATGACCGAGGCATTAGGATTAGCCTTGCCTGGAAGCGCAGCGTCTCCAGCTGTAGACGGAAGCAAAACGAGTTACGCGTTTGAATCTGGTCGGGCGGTTATGAACCTTGTTCAAAACGACCTAAAACCCAGGGACATACTCACATTTGAAGCCTTTGAAAACGCCGTGACCGTGTTGATGGCGTCCGGTGGATCAACGAACGCCGTGTTACATCTTTTGGCCATAGCCAACGAAGCTGGGGTTAAACTCTCTCTGAACGATTTTAATAGGCTGGGTTCACGTGTTCCAGAAGTGGTCAACATGAAGCCATCGGGTGAGTATACAATGTATGACTTGTTTGTGGAAGGGGGAGCCCCCTTGCTAATGCAGAAGCTGTTGACCAAAGGGTTACTCAACGGTGATTGTGTAACTGTAACGGGTAAGACCCTTAGACAAACGCTTGATGGATTCAAAGCTCACAACCCAAATGGTCGCGTGGTCACAAGTTTGGACAAACCGCTTCGTCCCTACGGAGGTATAGTAATTCTGAAGGGTAGCTTGGCCCCCGCGGGCGCCGTTCTCAAAAGATCCGCGAGTGAGGCAGACCTGTTCGAAGGAAAAGCCAAGGTGTTTGATTTAGAAGAGGACGCCTTCAAAGCTGTTTACAGCGGTCAAATAAAGGCTGGCGATGTCGTGGTCATCCGATATGAAGGGCCTAAGGGTGGACCCGGTATGCGGGAAATGCTGGCTGTTACGGCTGCCATAGTGGGTCAAGGGTTGGGTAAAGATGTAGCTTTGATTACAGACGGTCGCTTTTCAGGCGCTACTAGAGGCATCATGGTTGGACACGTATCGCCGGAAGCCTTCTCTGGAGGTCCCGTCGCTATTGTGAGAGAGGGTGATACCGTATCGATAGACTCTAAAGCTGCGAAGATTGATTTGGGCGTTCCTCAGCATGTCATAGAAGCTAGGCTCAAAGAATGGGTCAGGCCTGAACCGAGGTTTAAGAGCGGGCTGCTGTGGCAATATTCAAAACTTGTAACTGGAGCCGACGAAGGAGCCGTTCTCAGGTAGCGGTTACATGCAGAGAAGAAACAACCTTTGGCCACAATTTGCGATTCAAGGATACCGCTGGCTTCGCTTGCAGTGATTGCGATACTCATAAGTATAGGCGACCTCACATTTTATTCAAATGTTGAGTGTTGACATCAGGCCCGCTGACATTTCAGAAGTGGAAGACGTCATAAGTCTCAACCGGATGACACTACCTGAGAATTATCCCACACAGTTCTTTTACGAAATTTTTTCTCAGTATCCCAAGGCGTTCGTTGTGGCAAAGAGCGGGTCCGCGACAGTTGGCTATATTATGGTCAGAATTGAAAAGAGTTTGTCCGTAATAAAATGGATTAACCGGGCTCACATAATTTCAGTTGCGGTGCACAAAGCCTTTCGCAGGCAAGGTATCGGAAGGCGACTCATACTGACCGCTTCAAACGCGGCTTATAATGAGTATAAGGCATCGGAAATCTACCTTGAAGTACGTGTAACCAACGAACCGGCTGTTCTCCTCTACAAGCGACTTGGTTTCGCCATAAGGGAGGTTAACAGAGGTTACTACTCCGATGGGGAAGACGCCTACGTAATGCAGGCTCAGCTTCCGCTGTATTCAGTCTCCCCCTGACACCTTTTGTATTGGGGCTTTGTGTGATCGGTTTTGACCACAAAATGCGTTCTTAACTTTGGATGAGGCATGAGCTTAGAGTTTAAATAACCGTAAAAAACGCTGCATAGGGTAAGGTGGTTCGATTTGGCTTTAGCGACTACTAGTCAGGGTATACCTGTGTTAATACTGAAAGAGGGTTCAAAGAGGACAACTGGTCGGGAGGCTCTAAGAACAAACATACTCGCGGCTTATGCAGTGGCCGAAGTGCTGAAAAGTTCTTTGGGTCCACGCGGCTTGGACAAAATGTTGATAGACAGTTTTGGAGACGTTACAATCACTAACGACGGAGCGACAATAGTTAAGGACATGGAGGTCGAGCAGCCGGCAGCAAAAATGCTCGTAGAGGTTTCAAAGGCTCAGGACGCTGAAGTTGGAGATGGGACTACCTCAGCAGTCGTGTTGGCTGGAGAGCTTCTCAACAAGGCTAACACTCTGTTGGAAGACAATGTTCATCCGTCGATAATAATTGATGGTTATAGAAAGGCTTACGCCAAGGCCAATGAGCTGTTGACAAAAGCGGCCAAGCAAATAGACTCTTCAAACGTCGAAACGCTAAAGGAAATAGCCAAGACCGCTTTGGCAAGCAAGATTGTGTCCACTGGAAGCGCCTTGGAGAGTCTAGCAGAGATGTCCGTTAAGGCAATTCTTCAGGTTCAAGAGAAAACCGACGGTCAAGTGAAGATTGACTTGGACAACGTCAAGATCGAAAAAAGGAAAGGCGAAAGCCTTCTTGAGGCACAATTGATACTCGGCGTCGTCATAGACAAAGAAGTTGTGCATCCGGGAATGCCTAAACGCGTTGAGAAAGCAAAGATCGCTTTGTTGGACTCACCGCTAGAAATAGAGAAAACAGAAATGACCGCAAAGATTCAGATAACTTCTCCAGAGCAGATGAGAGCTTTTCTTGATCAGGAAACCACTATTTTGAGGGAAATGGTTCAAAAACTCGCGAAAGTTGGAGCCAACGTGGTCATATGCCAGAAAGGGATAGACGATGTGGCTCAGAGTTACTTGGCCAAGAGCGGCATACTTGCGGCTAGGCGAGCCAAGCGAAGCGATATGGAGAAGCTAAGCAGGGCAACGGGGGCTCGTATAGTAACAGCTATCGACGACTTGTCAGAGGATGATTTGGGTACCGCCGATTTGGTTGAAGAGCGCAGGATTGCTAACGAAAAGATGCTCTTTGTTGAAGGATGCAAGAATCCAAGGGCAGTAACGCTGCTCGTCCGCGGCTCTGGAGAAATGATACTCGACGAGGTTGAAAGAAGTTTACATGATAGCCTAAGCGTTGTAAGAAACGTTGTACTAGACCCGCGAATACTGCCTGGCGGAGGCGCACCCGAAGCCTACCTCAACATTAAGCTCAAAGAGTACGCAAACACTGTAGGCGGAAAGGAACAGTTGGCCGTTCAAGAATTCGCCGACGCTTTGCTGGTCGTGCCTTCTATTCTCGCCGAGACGGCGGGACTGGATCCCATAGACGCATTGGCTCAGCTGAAAGCCAAGCACGAATCCAATAACAGCTCATACGGAGTGGATGCGTTGAGCGGTCAGATCAAGGATATGTACAAGATTGGTATAACGGAGCCACTCAGAGTGAAATCACAGGTCCTCAAATCCGCAACGGAAGCAGCCCTCTTGATTCTCAAAATCGACGATGTCATAGCCGCCTCACCACCCAAGAAGGAGCCCAAAGGTGGAGGCGCTGGCGGAGCGGGCGAAGGTATGCCTGAGGGCGGAATGGGTGGCTACGACTAGAGGTGTTCCAATAGGGCCCCAGTGGCTAACAAGATTCGAAAAGGCAAGAATCATTGGAGGCAGGGCTCTACAACTCTCGATGGGGGCTCCCCCCCTTATTTCTCTGGAAGGGCTGAAAAGTACCGACACCTTGAGTATAGCCGAAGAGGAACTCAGACAAGGCGTTTTGCCGCTGACAGTTGTAAGAAGGACACCGCGCGGAGAAGAGTATAGAATACCCCTCAAAGACCTTTTGGAAACCTAAAGGTCAAGTGGACTCGGCCTGTTTGTTCTTTGTTTTGAGTACACCTAGGTCAGCCAGTTTTGCGTAGATATTATCTACGGCTCCCTTAACGGCCTCTTCTTTTTTCGCTCCTGTGCAAACCATTTTTCCGCTGCTGAAAATTAGTAGGACCACTTTGGGCTCGCTCATCCTGTATATCAGCCCTGGGAACTGTTCTGGCTCGTAGAGTACGTTGTCTAACAGCAATGCAAGGCTTTCAAGATTTATTTCGGCGTACAGATTTGCGGAAGCCACCACGTTCTGTATTTGATATTCAGGTTTTCCATCCTTGATTATCCCCTTGTTTTGCAGTGCTGAAACTATTTGTTTAACCGTTTTTTTAACGTCTTCTTCACTTTTCGCTCCTGTGCAAACCATTTTTCCGCTGCTGAAAATTAGGGTGGCTGTTTTCGGTCTGGAAAGCCTATAAACAAGCCCTGGGAACTGTTCTGGTTCGTATTCGACTGTTGATATTAATTCAGCGGTTTTCGAAAGATTAATGGGTTGGCCAAGAGCTACGGATGCCACCACGTTTTCGATCTTTACTGACGGTTTGGGCAAATTCAAACACCTTGCATCGTGACTATTTAAGACCTCTATAAAAGATTTGGTTTAAAGCTGTTTCGGATTGCTCAACTTTTGGGTCGTCTTGTTTAAATGTAGATTCTTGCGGGTTCCCAGACAAGGGGCTTAGCGATGAGCCAAACTGGAATTCCGTTTGAACTGTATCACTGTGTATACTGTGTGTATTAATAATGTGAGCCCCCAGTTTTTGGTGTTTTTACACTTGTTAAAATGTGAGTCAACACTCACTAATTTCCCCTTGAACATCGATTCTTTGGGATGCGAAGTGTGCAACAAAACACAACGCTTTGTTGACTAGTGTTCTAAATCGTTTGGGTCGCCCTGGGCAATGATTAAACTTTGGCGGCGAAACCCTTTCTGAGGGACGCATAGAAAAAGTATAGTGATACCTTATTGACAAATATTAATTGTTACAACAAAAGGTTTGCGTCATGCTGAGTGATGAGTTGTCTGTTTGAACTCCTTTCTGTATCTTGTTTTGCTGTTTTAAATGAACGGGAAAAAGGGGATGAATTTTGTTGGTTGTAATACAGAGGCCTTTGTAATGCCATGAGATGTGTGTTGGGATGCGGCTTTATCGTTCGTCTTCAAACAGAGGTTTGAGGTAGCAGCTGAAGGGGGTTTTAATACAAACCACGGTCTCGGCAGATCAGTCCGTCGACAAACTTTCCGCGAGTCCTTTTGAACCCACAGCAAACTCGTTTCTTTTACTGGGAGTTTCCTTATAGGCTTTTATCAACGCTTGGATTTCAGGTTTTAGGCGGGGTCAAATGAGTGCGAAAATTCAGATTTTATATTTTGCACTAGGGGTAGCGTTAACCGTTTTGCTGTTTGTTGGAGCGGTTCATCTTCTCAACACCTCGATTCCCTTTGCAGCCGTCACCAGTGGGAGCATGACGCCGTCTATAAAACAGGGGGACCTGTTGGTTGTTCAAGGCGTAAATACGTCGTCACTGCGTGTTGGCGACATAATAGTCTACTGCTCAACCGACACTGCTTTAAAAGATTGCAAAATAGTGCACAGAATAATTCAGATAACTCTCGAAAACGGTCAACCAGTCGGTTTTATAACAAAGGGGGACAATAATCTTGTAGCGGATAACGTTTTTGGATTTGAGCCTAGCTACGGCATACCTCCGAGCCACGTGCTCGGAAAAGTCGTGTTCGTTGTGCCGTTGTTGGGTTTTCTGGTGATATTTTTAAAGCAACCAATAGGATTCGTTTCAGTCGTACTTGTCTTGGTTGCTTCAATTACTTGGGATCTTTATAGGAAGCCTTCGGACGAGGACTATGATAAGACGTATGATAAGACGCAGGAAAAACCAGATTCCGAACCCCAGCGCACGCAGAATTCCCTTTGATACGCTTTGTTTCTGTTAGACTTGCGCAATAAATCCTTCCGAACTTCGAGTGGGTTTCACTGGAATTGGCGGTTGTGTTTAGGCGTGGATTCGGGCGACTCTTATGGAAGCTCATTTCTGTTAAAGCGTATGTTAGATAATCAAAAGTCTTATTGAGAAAGCAGCGTGTTGTAACACATGGAAAAATTAAAAGTGGCCGTTATCGGCGTGGGTTTTTGGGGTAGGAATCATGCGAGAATATATTCAACAATGGATAACGCCGAATTGGTTGCTGTTGTGGACTCAAATGTTTTTAGCGCCGAAACGCTGGCGAAAAGGCTCGAATGCAGCCATTACTCTACCACTGAAGAATTACTGGAGAAAGAAAAAATTGACGCCGTGAGTGTGTGTACTCCGAGCTCAACCCATGCTGAAGTCGCCTCTAGGCTTATTGAGCGAGGGGTCAGTCTGTTGGTAGAGAAACCCTTGACGGCCACTTTGGAGGAAGGTTTAACACTATTTGAGAAGATAAAGAAGCACAAAGTTCTCGCGACTGTTGGGTTCATAGAAAGGTTCAACCCCGCAGTTCAAACCATTAAGCAGTGGATAGAAAACGGTCGACTAGGAAAAGTGATACTTTTTTATTCAAAAAGGGTTAGCAACTGGCCTGAGAGAATCGGAGACGTCGGCGTCGTCAAGGATTTGTCAATTCACGACTTGGATCTAGCTAGGCATCTCTTAAAAGATGAGCCCTCGAGCGTTTACGCCATTGTCGGAAAGGCTAGGAACAGGACGTACGAAGATTTTGCGAACATTTTGTTGAGCTTCCAAAACTCCACTGCTTTCGTGGAATCCAATTGGCTCACTCCCTACAAAGAGCGTTTGCTTGTAGTTACGGGATCAGAGGCAACTGCAACCGTTAACTATTTGACGCAAGAAGTTAGTATTTCAGACGTCGACGGCAGATTTTCGCCTTTAGCAAAGATAAGGGAACCTTTGCAACTGGAGCTTGAAAGTTTTGTAAAATCCATCTTAAACAACCAGCAACCACTCCCCTCTGTAGAAGAGGGTTTGAAGGCATTGGCTCTTGCCGAGGCTGCGGCGCTGAGCTCTCAAACTGGCTCACCCGTCAAGCCAAATTTAAAATTCTGAAATGCTCAGAGATTTTTGACAACATCTGTTCTGCAGTGGTTCCAAGAAACCGCTCTGCGTCGAGGTTCAGGGCTTTGGCTATAAGTCTAATCCGATTGACGATAAGTTCCCAAGTTCAAATTGCCTACCCAAACATGGTTTGACCGCATCAATTGTTGCGGTGTATGAATACAGGTGCAGTTGCGTTTTCGTCAATTTTACACGAATCATGAGGCCGATTCAACGGGTCCAAAAATTTATTGCATTAGTACAAAACGGCAAAGCAAATTAGTCGGTCGAGTAAAACCTTGATGATTGAAAATGCCTTTGGGTGCTTTGGGCCGAGTGGCTATTCATGGCTTAAAGTCTGGAGCCAGCTTTATGGACGAAGTTCTTCGTTTATCGAAAGCCAGCAATATGGACTATGCGTTGGTCAGTGCAATAGGCACTTTGAGCGAGGCCGAGCTTGGCTTCTATGATGGTGGCTCAAAAAAATATGTAACCAAAAAACTGAACGAACACTTGGAGTTGGCATCGTGTTTGGGGTCTTTGTCACGAGGCTCAGACGGTTCGCCAATTGTTCACGTCCATGCCTCTGTGTCCGACAGGGACACCAAAACCTATAGTGGTCATCTTATCAACGCCACCGTAGGGTATTTGGTGGAACTCTACTTAACCGAGGTTGCTGGCACAGAGCTTGTCAAAGTTGTAGATGAATCAACTGGGCTTCTAGCGTTGCGGGATTAACGTTTAAAACGCGTTGTGTTCAAATTCGTCTTTTGGATGGGTCTCAAAACAGGATCGGTGGTGTCGACCTTTTGTGAGAGGAGTTTTCCATTAAAGCCATGATTTTGCTTAGAACTTGTTCGCTGAAACCCATAGCCTCAAGTTGTTGTCGATTAAGGCCGAGCTCTGTTAAACCGTAGAGAACCCGGTCTATCACATCATATTCTGCCCCGAGCTCTGCCTGAGCCGTTTGTCCCTTCCACAAAGCTGGGCTACTGGGTTTCACAGCTATCCTTTGCGGTAAATTAAGAAGTAAGGCTAATTCTCTTACTTGGGTTTTATACAGTGAGCCCAGTGGTAACAAATCAACTCCTCCGTCGCCGTACTTCGTAAAGTAGCCAAGCATCAGTTCTGACCTGTCACCCGTACCAACTACTAATCCATCTATTAGATTCGCATAATAGTAGAGTATGGCCATGCGTATTCTGGCCTTGATGTTGCCGATCAGTCTATGGTCACCTGTTCCAAGCGTTCTCTGAAACGCGTTTGTGATGTCGTCTATGCTGTGTTCTCGGTATTTTGTTCCCATAGCCGAAACAAGGCTTCTAGCGTCAAACAGGTCTTCTGGCGGTGTGGACTCTGAATGCGGCAGAATCAGAGTAAGCACTCTTTGCTTCCCAACGGCTCGGACGCATAAAGCGAGTGTAACGGCTGAATCCACCCCGCCACTTACGCCAACAACAAGTGTTTTGTTACCCGCGTGTTCCCTCAGCCGCATCGAAATTTTGTCAGCGGTGCTGATGTCCACTTTTGGTAGGTTTAGTGTGTAAAACGCGTCAGCCAGCTGTAGTCACCTTCCCTGTTTGAGTCTTTCGCCCAGCCAATCGGGTAACCCGTGCTCCTTGACCGCCGCAATCACTTGGTGGATGTCGTATTTCTTTCTCAACGGAGTAACAGAGCCTGTTCTGGTGTCCATCACAGTGATCGCCGAACGTGGGTCACCGTCTCTGGGTTGACCTATGCTTCCGGGATTCAACACAAGCATGTTGCCGAGCGGTTTACTGAATTGCCAATGCGTGTGTCCAAGCGCTGTTATGTCTGACACTGGAAAAACAATTTTTTCCAGCATGTCTGGATAAACATACTCATACAAATGATCTCTAGGCGAACCGTGGAACACTTTTAAGGTGAACCCGTCTAGCTCGAGTTCTAGGCTGTCTGGCAGCGATTTCAAATAGTTGAGATTGCTTGTCGTGATTTCTCTTCTTGTGTATTTTATGGCTTCAGCGGCTGCTTCATTGAACCATGAAGTGTCGCCCGTTACTGCGGCTTCATCATGATTTCCTTTTACGGCTCTCGCATCCAGTTCTCTTAAGAATTCTAGGGTTTCGTTCGGCCACGGATAGTACCCGACGAGGTCTCCGCATACGATGAGTTCGTCGAAGCTCACGTTGTCTAATGCGTTTCGCAAAGCCACGATGTTTGAATGTGTATCAGATATAAAGCATATCTTCATGCCTGAATCACCTCACTCATCCATCGTAGATAAGCTTCCAATCCTTCGGAAGCTTTGAAAACCAAAAGCTCAGGTACCTCGTACGGATGATTTTCTTTGATTGATTCTTTGATGCTCTGCAGTTTCTCCTCCAGTGTTTTAATAAGTAGCACATGCTCCTTTTCGGTCTGGATGACACCTTTCCACGAAAACACTGATTCGACGCCCCCTACAATGTTTACACACGCAGCGAGTTTGCCTTGTACCAAAGCTTCTGCAAGCTTCCTGGCGCTGTCCCTGCTGGGTGCAGTTGTGATCGCCAAGATGTGTGTCAACTTTTTTCCCGAAAAACAAAAATCATCGCCAGTGTCATAACCTTATCCGTAACCATGCCTGAAGCTTTTGAAGGCGCCGTTGCTTTGGAAGAGCTTACGGTTGCGGTCGATTCCTTCATCATTCTGGATTCGGTGAGTCATGTTTTCAAGCATGCCTCGGTAACCGCTATTCTGGGTCCAAACGGAGCGGGAAAAACAACTTTGCTCAGGGCTATCACTGGTCTCATCAAACCAAAAAAAGGGGAAGTGCGTGTTGGAAAATACGAAGCCGGTACCATCAACGCAAAGAAGATGATTGGCTATCTTCCCGAAAGGCCCGGATTGTATGAAAGACTTAGCGCATGGGAAAACTTGATTTTTCATGCAAAGATGCGAGGACTCGACAAACCAAAACGAGAAGAAAAGGCTTTGGAATTGCTCAAAAAATTTGGCCTAAAACCCTTTATGGACAACTCCGTTCAGGTCTTTTCCAAAGGAATGAAGCAAAGGCTAGCCTTGGCCAGAACATTTCTTGGAGACCCACCTGTGCTACTTCTGGACGAACCAACCTCAGGACTAGACCCAGACGGTTCAGAGTTGGCCACTGAGACAATCAAAGGTTACGCCGAAGCTGGAGGAACTGTCCTGCTCAGCACACACAACCCCTACTTCGCTAGGAGGGTTTCCGACAACATACTGCTTCTCAAAAAGGGGAGTATCGCAGCCGTGGGTAAATTTGACGACGTGGTTCATACACCAAAAAGAATCAGGATTCGCCTCTTGAAGCCCGTTGAATACAAAACGATAGTCAATGCTCTCAAAGAGCTGCAGCTTAGGTCGCGTGCTACGGGAATGGTGGACGACTTTGAGGTGGCTATACCCTCTAAGTTTGACGTGCCACAAATAATCCAAACCATGCTAGATTCGGGTTTACAACTACTATATGTTGAGCCCTCGGAAATAAGCTATGACGCAGAAGGCGAGGGCGATTTTGAGGCGCATAAAACTTGACTTCCCAGATTTTAGCGATAGCGCACAAAGATATCAAAGAGTACTTCTCTAGCAAACCCTTGGTAATGGCGGTGCTCATTTTGCCTTTGCTTATTTCTTTGGCAGTTCCATCACTCATACATCTGTTGCTTACAAATGTTCCTACAACCATTAGTCCACAGGTTACCAAGTTTCTGCCACCGGTTTTAAAGAACGCATTGATAACCATGGGACCCCAACAAGCTCTCTACTGGTACATGTTCACTGTGATAACACTTCCGATGTTTCTGCTGTTACCAATAACGAGTGTTATAGTGCTTGCCTCCGACAGCTTTGCCGGTGAAAAAGAGAGGAGAACAATCGAAAACCTATTGGCCGAACCAGTTTCAATGCGGTCACTATTCATTGGTAAAACGTTGGCACCTGTATGCATAGCCCTAACCGTAACATGGGTATCAGTAATCATCTACTGGCTTCTCGCATCTTATTACGGTGCCTTAGCGGATGTGAGGCTGGTTCCCGACCCCGCTTGGTTTTCGGCCGTATTGATTCTTGTTCCAGCTTTAACTTTTACCAACGTAGGCTTCGTTTCATGGATATCTTCTCTTTCAAAGGGTTTTAGGGAGTCACAACAGCTCAGCGGTGTTCTCATAATTCCTATTGCCGCCATAGTTCTTACTTCAGCAACAGGTAATCTTCAACCAACTGTTTCACTGAATATCGCATTGGCTATATTGTATATGCTCGTCTTCACATTGGGCTTGGTTATTTGGGCAAAATTTGTTGAGCCCAAGCGGCTCATAGAATAGTTCTGCCCAGAAGGAAATAATCTGCTGTGTGATGATATTTCGGTGGCCAGATGTAGATGAATTCAAGCGTTTTCTACTTGACAGGCAAGATTTAACTGAAACGCACTGTGCTCCGCTGTATGAGCATTCGTTGGCGGGTATATAGGCCACGCACAGTAACTGAGAGACACGTTTCGAATAGTCCCTCCAGCGATACGCCTGTATCCGAAATAGCTTCAGTTTTGGAGGAAAACATTTCAGTCGAAGCTAAATACGTAGGCTTGGCGTGTTCAGGGTCCGCTGAAACCCTTAATTTCACACGGTTTTTGACGGCTCATCTTACCCATGGCTTAATCATTCATTTTATCTCGTCTCTAAATCAAGTGGTCATACACGAACTGACACAAAAAAGAGCTGTGCGTGTTCAAGCGGTCTCATGCTCCATGAATAAGCCTCCTTTGCGTCCAAAGGTCCTTAATCACATAATCGTAACAGATTTTGTTGGAGACTTGCTGGACGCGTTGAACGTCAAAAAAATCTTTGAACTGGTTAGCATCAGCGCAATGTTCGCAACCACCGAAGAAATCTATTATCGAAGATTCGCTGATTCGGTGATTGATTTCGAGGCAGAAAAAGAGGGCGTTATAGGGCAAAACTGGGTCTTGGTAAGAATCAAACAAATTCCTATATGTCGCTGATACCTAAACCATTTTAGCGGTTCAAAGTGAACGAAAAGGCGCTTGTACTTTTGTCTGGGGGCTTGGATTCAGCGGTCTGCCTGTACCTCGCTGTAAAAAGTTGCGGTTCAGTGGTGGCTCTGACTTTTAACTATTACGACAGACGTATGGCAGAAAAAAACGCGGCTCGTAGACTTGCCGAATATGTGGGCGTCAAGTTGATAAGCTTGGACCTTGAGTTTCTCAGAGAGGCTTCGGACAATGATATGCAATCGGCTAGTCTTTTACGCGCGCCGTCAGTGTATATACCCGCTCGTAACATAATTTTTTATGGAATAGCTGCTCACTACGCTGAGAGAATGCAGACATCGAGGATTTACGGTGGTCATATAAAGGTGGATATGCAACAGTTTCAAGACGCGTCAAAACTCTTTTTTGAAGATATGAACACTATACTGAGGCGTTCAATGCGTGATGGATCCATTCAGATTTGCACCCCTCTTATCGACTTGGAAAAACACGAAGTTCTCAGGCTGGGTTCAAACTTGGGGGTTCCATTTCACTTAACTTGGAGTTGCTACGAAAACGGTCCCAAACCTTGCGGGAAGTGCCACGCGTGCTTAGAAAGAGGTCAAGCTTTTAGCAAAGCAAAACTCGTGGACCCACTAGCCTGAGTGTTAAGAGTCACATTGAATCGGCATTAAACCAAAACGCTGAAAGTCCCCAACCATTCAACACACCACCGAAGACACGGTTGCGTCGCGTAGATAAGCAGTATGAATTAGGCCAATACTTTTAGAGCGTTCTCTAACGCGGGTGGTAGCGGGCCCGGAGGGATTTGAACCCTCGACTTGCGGCTCCGGAGGCCGCCGCCCTATCCATGCTAGGCCACGGGCCCACCCTCCGAGTTAGTGTTGAGTCGCTTTAAGTTTTGAGTCTTAACGCGGGTTCTATTCATTCGGCCCCATGTGATTTTGTGTCGTGTTTGACCGTACGAGTTTTCTGTTCGGCTGAGCCAAATCCTTTGGGTATCAACAGGTTTGGCAAGGTTTAACTAGGATTCAGAGTTTAGTATCACGATTCTGTTTGGCTTTAAACGACTACTCCGCTAACGAAGAGTTGATCGAACAAGAAGTAGCTCCAGAAGAAGAAAAGGAAATTGGCGACGAGGAGGAAGTGGCGGTATCGCTTCGCTTAGAGTCACCAAACGAGTTGGACGAATCTGTTCTTTTAACGGTTCTTTATGACGGAAACGCCGAAAAAGCTGTTGCCATACTGTATCACAAGGCCAGCGGAAAACTCTACAGCTGGTACGATAATACAAGTCACCATCCCTACCTTCTCACCGACATACCTCTCGACAAGATCAAGGATGTTCCAGCAGTTTCTTCAAATCCCGCCATCATTAGGTCCGAATACGTTAACAAATATCATGCGCTGGACGACAAATTCGTCAAATTCACAAAAATATTGGCCCGTGACCCATTGGCCATCGGGGGAAGACCGCAAAGTCTTCGCGAAAAATTACCCGTATCTTGGGAAGCAAGGATTAGATACGCTAACAGTTTTATGTACGACAGAGCGCTTACCCCAGGGACCGTCTATAAAATAAGTAATGGAAACCTGATTTCTGTAAACCCTGAAACGTCAAAAGAAGCCTCCGAGGTGGCTTCTTTGATGACTGCTAATGGGGTGAACGCCGAAGTGGTGATGAAATGGTTCAACATTTTGTCTGAGCCAGCACCCAACTTTAGGCGTGTGGCCGTCGACATAGAAGTTGAAACTGTTCAGGGTAAACTTCCCAACGTAGAAGAAGCGTCTGAGCGTTTCATCGCTGTCTCATTCTGCGGCAGTGATGGCTTGAAAAAGTCGTTTGTGCTCATGAAAAATGACGGGGAGCCTGGAGAAGTGGCTGGGATGCCGTCCGACCTTGATGTTGAATTCTTTACAGATGAAGCAGAGATGCTTAGACAATGCTTTAAAATAATCTCATCCTATCCCATCGTACTCACTTTCAATGGCGATAATTTTGATTTCAAGTATCTGTATCATAGAGCGGCAAAACTCGGTATTCCCAGGTCTCAGTCACCTATAACGCTGGGTCAACGGGAAGCAAGGTTGACGACTGGCGTGCACCTCGACCTCTATCAGTTCTTTAAAAACAGAGCAATACAAGTCTATGCTTTCGACGCCAGATACAAAGAGTTTGGACTCGACGCCATTGCCTCGGCTTTGCTTGGAAAAGCAAAAGTGGACTTGGGAGGTAAATTCATAAACGATCTTTCACCGCTCGAACTTGCGAATTACTGTTTTCGAGACTCGCAGATAACGTACGAGCTCACGACTTTCAGCGACAACTTAGTTATGAAATTGATAGTTATGCTGATGAGGATATCCAGAACTGGGATGGATGACCTTGTGCGAATTGGCGTCTCTTCTTGGATCAAAAACCTAATGTACTCCATTCACCGTGAACGAAACTACTTAATACCCAATCCCGAGGATATATCTCAGAGGAAAAGCGCCTCTTTCACTCAGGCCGTTATCAAAGGCAAAAAGTATAAGGGGGCATTGGTCATAGAACCCAAGGCAGGTGTATATTTCGGAGTAACCGTTCTGGACTTTGCTTCCTTGTACCCTTCGATTCTCAAAGAGTATAATCTGAGTTATGAAACCGTTAGGTGTCCCCACAAAGAGTGCGTATCTCGTGAGGTGCCAGAGACGGATCACTGGGTGTGCACAAAGCGTAAGGGCGTGGCTTCGGAGCTTGTGGGACTGCTGAGAGACCTGAGAGTTCTTTGGTTCAAACCCAAATCAAAAGATTCTCGTCTTTCAAATGAGTATAGGTCGTGGTACGACGTAGCCCAAAGAGCCCTAAAGGTTTATTTGAACGCTTCCTACGGAGTCTTTGGGGCCGATACGTTCCCGTTTTATTGTTTACCCGTGGCGGAAAGTACTGCTGCGATAGCTAGGTATGTGATCACCACCACTGTAAAGGAAGCTCAAAAACTCAATATGACTGTTCTATACGGCGACACCGATTCTCTGTTTGTCCTTAATCCTCCAAAAGACAAAATTGAAAAATTGATAGCTTGGGCTCACAAAGAATTAAAGGTGGATTTGGACATAGACAAAGAGTTTAGGTATGTTGCTTTCAGTGCAAGAAAGAAGAACTATTTCGGCGTAAAATTTGATGGCTCAGTGGACATCAAGGGTTTACTTGGTAAAAAAAGAAACACGCCGCCGCTGATAAAGCAGACGTTTCAAAAAGCCCTGAGTGTATTGAGCGAAGTCGAATCCTCGGAAGACTTTCAGAAGGCGAAAGAAAAGGTTCGCTCAATCCTCAAAGAAACTTATTCGGCAATAAGGTACAAGAATTTCGATGTAGATGACTTGGCAATATCGGTGATGCTCAGCAAAAATCCTGACAGCTATAAGAAAACTACGCCTCAACACATCAAAGCTGCGCGTTTATTGAAAGATAAAACTGGAAGAGACGTGGGTGTCGGGGACACGATCAGATACGTTAAGACGTACGATGGAGTGCTTCCGGTTGAGCTTGCCAAACCGCAAGACGTTGACACTGGCAAATACGTGGACCTTTTACGAACGACTTTCGATCAAATACTCGACGCCTTGGACCTTGATTTCGATGAGGCGATGGGAGAAAGAAAGTTGGAGTCCTTTTTCCTGAGCAAATAAATCGCATTGTGTCTCAAAAGATTGCTGATTTTGGCAATGAGTTAAAATCGAATGATTTTGATCGGCGTATGTGTGAGAAAGCCCTTGTATACTGGCTCCCGACGATTGACGCCAATGGGTACTCTCGCCGCCGCAACGCATCATTCATTAGATAAAAGTTCAGTGGCTCAGTATACACGCTCAATACAAAGTTGCTTTCTGTGTTAGGGAACCCATTCGCCCACAAATAAGAGGTTCAAACACTGGCCTTCTCAGCCGCTTCTTCGCCCAATTTTTCGGTTGTGAGTTCCTTTGACCACTGTTCAACCTGCAGTTTTAAGTCTTCGTTGATATAGGGTGCAACCACGATAACAGACCTGTCCCTGTATTCGTTTTGCGATTCTTGTTGTATTTTGTAAGAGATCACATACACGGGCAGGTTGAACACGATCTTATCCCCTCTCCTTGCCGGAGAATACATTTTAACCTTGTCCAACATGTCTTTGCTTAGCGGCGCATCAAGTTGGGCCTCGTTTTGAGTAGAGAAAACCATAAAGTCAGAGTCGGTCGGTTTCCAAAGCCCTACAGCTCTGTTGACCTCCTTTTTAACTACTTCCAAAAAATCTCCTTGGACAATTGAATTCAGCGAAATGTTGCCGTCGTCGCACTGCACTACTAGGTTGGCGCTCAACTATATCGCCTAGGCTTCGGCTAAAACCTTTTTAAGCATTTCTGTGGCTCCTGCTATATCGGGTTTTCCATCAGCGGTGAGCGGTATCCTTGTAAAAACGTGTTTGACTTTTCCATCCGACAATACAAATACCTGAGGTATCTCAACGCCGCCGAAGTCGTCTTTTTCACCGTGATCAACGAGAAAACCATAGTCCTCATTGCGGCTTTCGAATTCCACACCAGCCTGTTCGGCCACAACTTTGCATATTGGCTCCACGTATTTCTTTACCGTGTCCCAAGACGCAGTAATCAAAAGAACCTTTTTGGTCAACTCAATCCAGTTTCAACCAACTATACGCTACTTAAACGTTTTGAGTTGCTGAGCGCCAAGCGGTTGAGATTAACACTCACCCAAACTGTTCAAGTCTTCTTTTTACACACCGAAGTTGTTAGGACATAGGGCTCGGCTGAATGCAAAATTCGCCCTTCGAGTGTTGAGCTCAGGCGGTCTTTTTATGTCACGTATCCAAACCCGGATTCCTCGTCACAGCTCGTATTTATTTGGGGTCAAAAGGATATAAGCACACCCTTTATGATGGTTTTAGCAAATGAATAGCCAAATCTACTTTGACCTAGCCAGTTCTTCTTTAACCGTCTTGATGCTTGGGATAGGTGCCTATCAAGATATCAAACGCAGAGAGGTTGACGACTGGGTTTGGTTCATTGCTGTCCCCGCTGCTGCGCTTAACGTTTATCGGTTGGCGACCGACACTTTGCCAATCGGCCCCGTCGAGTGGGGAGCCGAACTCGCTTTGTTGTCAGCCATGGCAATAGGGTTCTACTATGCTGGTTTGTTCGGTGGCGCAGACGCGAAGGCGCTGGTCGCCGTGGGTGCGGCTCTACCTTCCCCCATGCTGCCGTTCCATTCCCAAATAATTCTCTTGGGTCTTACAGTGTTCGATAACGGCGTGGTCCTCGCCGTATTGTACAGCGCCTTGTTTACGGTGCGCAATTTGCTCATGGCAGCCTTCAGCGATGGATATCTGGGCAGGTATTCCCAGGCTCGTTTCAAAACCAAATTCGGGTTGATGTTATCCGCTTATAAAACCAACGTAGGGGAGTACCTCAAGAGTTCCTACAAACTTTTTCTAGCAGAAATCCCTCAGACTGACCCAAATGGAAGAGTGCACTTTGAACCCTTATTCAAGGTGCACTTGGCCTTTGACGACGACATCGAGGCTGGGCTCGCAAAACTTGTAGAGCAGGGTAGCGTCACGCGCGACCAAGAAATCTGGGTTAGCCCGGGTTTGCCGCTTGTTACATTCATGTTTTTGGGGCTTATATTGACCTATTTTTTGGGTGACGTGGTTTTCAGGGTGGTCAGCCTGTTTGCTTAGAACATCTTAAATAAGTGCACGTAAAGCAAAAAGGATTAGAATATGGTGTAGCCGCAATTGGAAACACGCTTCTTCGCCTATAAAGTCAGAGAGGGTCAAGAGTCAAACGTGGCCCTGTTTCTGGATGACGTCTTAACCTCTTTAGCCCAGAGACCGGAGGATGAGCCGGGTTTCAACCCCTCCGACGTTAAGTCGGTTTTGGTTCTGCCAAACATGGCCGGCGTGGTTCTTGCGGAGACTAGCAACCCCAAAAGTATAGAGGGCATCCTGAGCGGCCAAAGGCACTACAGGGGTAGAATATTTGGAACCGTTAGCCTCGACGAGATCGAACCCATGATTAAACCAAAGACTGTGGTGGAACTGCTTGCTGTCGGCGACGAAATAGAAGTTGTCAGCGGGGCTCTGCGCGGTAGTCGCGGAAAAGTCTTGAGAATAGACAAACCTAGAAACGAAGTCACGTTTCAACCGGCAGAAGTTGCTGTTGCGATGCCCATGACCATCAGTATGGACGCCGTTAAGATAATCACGTCCGCATCCAAACAAACAGCGGGTGTTCAAAATGGGTAAAATAAAGAGTATAAAATTCCTTGTGCCCGCGGGCAAAGCAAATCCGGGCCCCCCCATAGGTCCCGCTCTGGGGCCAACGGGTGTAAAGACTCCCATGGTGGTTCAGAAAATAAACGAGCTCACAAAAAATTTCGAAGGTATGAGCGTTAATGTAGTTGTTCACATAAATGTGGAAACCAAAGATTTTACGGTAGACGTAATGGAGCCTTCTGTGAGTTCGTTGTTGATGAAGAAAGTTGGGGCCGAAAAGGGACCCGGAACCCCGCATACCACAAAAATAGGTGATGTCGACTTTTCCTCTGTGGTAGAGTTGGCCAAAACGAAGTTACCCGTCATGAACACCTCCTCACTTAAATCCGCGGTAAAGTGCGTATTGGGGGTGTGCCGGTCAATAGGAGTAACGGTTGGCGGGCAGGAGCCCAGGGAAGTTCTGGCCAAGGTGAATTCTGGTGAATTCGACCAAGCGATAGGTGATTGATGTGTTGGGTAAGCAGCAGTTGGTTGAAGCCTTGAAACAAGTTAGGGAAAACACTGAAAAGAGACGTTTTACACAGTCAGTAGATGTCGAGATCAGGTTAAGAGGAATAGACGCCACTAAGCAGGATACATCTTTCGCTGACGTATACGTCTTGCCGAAGGGGTTGGGTAACAAACGTAGGAGCGTATGCATAATCGCAGATGGAGCCTCTCTCCCGAAGGCACGTGAATCTGGCGCCGACCGTGTTTTGACGCGGGTCGAGTTGGAAGCTTTAAGCGGAGACAAGAAATCGATTAAGAAACTCGCTCGTAACTTTGACTTTTTCGTGGCGGACGCTGCGCTGATGGCCAATGTTGGAAGAATTATGGGTCAAGTTCTGGGTCCCAGAAACAAGATCCCCGTTCCTTTCCCAAGCTCCGCTGAGCCGAAACCCATTGTTGAGCGTTTAAGAAACTCTGTGCGTGTCCGTCTGAAAGGTCAGCCAGTTATCAGATGCATGGTGGGCTCAGAAGATATGGAGGCCGAATCGGTGGCGGACAACATATCTGGTTTGCTGGAGTTTATAGCCCAAAAGGTAAAAGGCGGAGCCTCTTCCATAGACTCCTTAGTCCTTAAGTTCACTATGGGCAAACCAGTCAGGGTTAGGGCCAAATAGAAGGTGTGGAAAGTGTCGTTGACAATTTATCAAAGAAGAAAGTTAAAGAAGAGTAGTTCGCTTGAAACGTTAAAACAGGATCTCTCTCTTCATAAGGCATTTCTGGTGGTAGGAATCACGGGTGTTGAAACCCCCGTCCTACAAGCCGCGCGTAAAAACCTTAAAGGTCTAGCGCAAATCAGGGTGTTCAAAAATGTTATTCTCTCAAAGGCGCTTGACACAACCCAACTCAACGATACGGCAAAGTCCGAGGTAAAAAGAATTCTGGAAGGAGAGAATGCACTCATTCTTACAAATCATTCCGTGTTCACGGTGGCTTCTATCCTTAACAGACTCAGAAGGGCGTCGTTTGTAAAACCAAACAGAGTTGCTCCTGTAGACATAACCATTCCGCAGGGTGTGACCACGTTGCAACCGGGTCCCCTAACGGATTCCCTTACAGCGCTGGGAGTTCCATTCGAGATCAAGAAGAACTTGGTCTACATAAGGACGGATTCTGTCGTGGTCAAGAAAGGGGAAGCTGTGAACAACAGGGTGGCTGAGCTTTTAAGAGCTCTTGACATCGCGCCTGTGAACTCTGGTTTCGCGTTAAAGGTGGCATTTGAGGATGGTATGTTGATATCAGGTGATAAACTTGCGCTGGATTACGAAGCGTATCGATCCGAACTGGGTCAAGCGTATCAAAACGCTTTTGCTCTCTCCGTTAACGCCGCTCTGCCCGTAGCCGAAACTCTGCCGTTTGTGTTAGCCAAAGCCGCATCTGAAGCGTTAAGCGTCTCGATAGAATCGAAATACATTACACCCGAGAGTCTGCCTTTCCTGCTTGGAGAAGCGGTCTCAGCTGCTAACTATATAGCCGTTGAGTCCAAAAAGAAAAATCCCGAATATCAAGGCTGAACCATGTAGCCGGAATTCCCAACTGTTTGGTCGCAAAGCCTCTTTTCTCTGATTTTTGGAGATTCCCTGTTCATCACGGAGGGTTGTTAGCGTTTTACAGAAATTAGAGGGGAAAATCGGATTTCAATAGATGGAAGTCGTATCAAACATCCTCTACATTATACGACAATAAATTATATAAATGGGCTCGACAACTGCCTTACAGGCGAAATGAACAATGAAGTATGTGTATGCTAGTCTATTGCTCCACTCAAGTGGTAAAGAAATCAATGAGGAAAACTTGAAAAAAGTTGTCGAAGCTACAGGAACGGAAGCTGATCCAGTACAAATAAAGGCTTTGGTTGCGGCTTTGAAGGATATAAACATAGACGAAGCCATTAAGAAAGGGGTCACCGTGGCCGCGCCGACAACAGCACCCACACCGGCCGCTCAGCCGCAGGTTACTGAGAAACCAAAAGAAGAAAAGAAAGAGGAAGCCGAAGAGGAAGTGTCCGCTGAAGGCTTGGGTGCCTTGTTCGGATAAACAATTATCTATACTCAGCAAACTTTTTGTGTCACCGATTTGCTAGACTGGTTGCTGATTGATGCAAATAGAACCTTCGTCATACGCCGTGGATTACTTCAAAGAAGAAGCTTTTCAAAGAAAAAAATGCTCTGTCGGCGGCGAGTACTTTTGGACTTTGGACGACTCCCGCACCACCTGCGGAGATTCTCCGTGTGAAGAATATTCATTCTTTGAAAAGAGGTATACGAGTAAAGCATTCAGCGTTGCAGATGTCAGAACCGAATTTATAAAATACTTCGAAGAAAATGGTCACACGCCGATTCCACCCAGAACAGTTGTGGCTAGATGGCGCGACGACCTATACCTGACCATTGCAAGCATAGTACTTTTTCAACCATTTGTAACAAGTGGTCAAGTCCCACCTCCGGCCAATCCGTTGGTCGTAAGCCAGCCCTGCATAAGGCTCGCGGATATAGATAACACGGGATTGACCGCGGGGAGACACATGACCATCTTTGAGATGGGTGGACACCATGCATTCAACTATCCCGACAAAAAAGTCTACTGGAAGGATCAAACTGTTCGTTATTGCTTTGATTTTTATACGAACCGCTTGGGAATACAGCCCAAGCACATTACCCTAAAAGAGAGTGTGTGGATGGGTGGCGGCAACGCTGGTCCCTGCTTTGAAGTCGCAGTAGGCGGCCTTGAAACAGCTACTCTTGTGTTCATGGAGTACGATGTTAAACCTAACGGGGATTGGGTCCCGCTTCCCCTTAAAATAGTGGACACGGGTTACGGAATCGAAAGAATGGCTTGGGTGTCGCAGGCCGCGCCAACAGGTTTCCACGCGGTATACGCTGAGCTTGTAGACAAATTTGCTCTCGAGTTGGGTGTGCACATGCCAGAACCCAAGTTGCTCTTTCAGTTGGCCAAACACTCCGCCTTGATGAACATAGAAGAAGGACAAAGCGTCAGAGAACTCAGAAAGAGGGTTGCTCAAGAGGTGGGCATGAACGTGGAAGCCTTAGACGCATTAATGGTTCCGGCAGAGTCGGCTTTCGCCGTGTTGGACCACACAAAGACTCTGAGTTTTATGCTTTCGGATGGCATAGTTCCGTCTAATTCTGGGGAAGGTTATCTAGCGAGGCTGATTCTTAGACGTGCGCTACGCCTCAAAAAAAAGCTCAGCGCGAAAACACCGTTGGCTGAATTCGTGTCCATGCAGATAGACTACTGGGGAAAAGACTTTCCTAGGCTGAAAGAGCACAGAAACCGTGTTCTGGAAGAAGTTGAACTGGAGGAAGCCAGATTTGACGAGAGTGAAGCCAAGGCCAGTTTGTTGGTAGACTCGTTGCTCAACAGATTGTCCAAAGTGGGTCGTGTATCCGAAAACGAATTGATTGAATTGTACGACTCAAACGGTGTTGATCCACAATTCGTAAGCGAGAAGGCTAAAAAGCGGGGTTTGGAGCTCGATGTTCCCGACAACTTCTACACTTTGGTTGCACAGAGGCACGCCTCCGCAAAACCCAAAGCCAAAGAGCAACCCTTAGTGGACACAGATTTGCTCAGCAAAGGCAAGACAATGAGACTTTACTATGAAGATCCGGAGATGTTGGTGTTCGATGCCAGGGTTTTAGCTGTCTCTGGAAACGCGCTTGTCTTGGATAAGACATGCTTCTATCCCGAAGGCGGGGGTCAGCCTCCGGATATTGGTGAAATCACGTTTGACTCAGTCAAGCTTCGAGTTACAGATGTGCAACTCTACGGCGACGTGATAGTCCACTTCTTTGAAAACGAGCAGCAGACGGCAGCCCCAAAAACAAACGCGATCGTCCGAGGGTATGTCGACGCCGAGAGGAGGCTCCGATACACTCAAAACCATGACGCAACACACATACTTTTGGCTTCTGTCAGACGAGTTTTAGGAGACCACATCTGGCAGGCGGGTGCTCAGAAGGGGTTCGAGCATTCAAGGCTGGACGTAACCCACTATAAAAAAGTAACCGATGATGAGATAGTGGCTATCGAGGAGCTAGCCAACTCTATTGTTCAGCAAGACAGAAAGATAAGTGCAAAGTTTATCGACAGGTCAAGCGCAGAAGAAAAGTATGGCTTCACGATCTATCAGGGCGGAGTGGTTCCCGGAACTATTATCCGTATAGTAGAGATCGAAGGCTTCGATGTTGAAGCATGTGCTGGAACTCACAGTCACTCAACAGGAAAAGTCGGTTTTATTAAGATACTGAAAGTCGAGCAGATTCAAGACGGTGTTTCCCGATTTGTGTTTTCCGCGGGTAAATCTGCCGTGGAACGAAGTCGAGTCGAAGCCAATCTTTTGAACGAGCTGTCCACGCTGCTTAAAGCGAACCCCGAGCAGTCTCTTTCCAAACTCAAAGCCGTTTTAGAAGAAAACAGGGTTCTTCGAGGTAGGGTGGAAAAGTTAGAGGCACAACTCGCCGACCTTGTGAGCCGAGGCGAATCAAGACTCCAACAACAAGCAGAAGGTGGTATTAATAATCTGCGTTCCACTGTCCGGGCTGGAGAAACACAGGTGGAAGTCTACGTTTTGCAGGAGAATTCAGAATTGGACCCGTCCATATTTGCGAAACGAGTCTCAAACAAAAGCGGCTCGCCGGTTATAGTTGCAAAGGGTCGCAGAATAGTGGTCTCGTCTCCCCTAGGGAGCAACTACAGCGTTTCGGGCTTCGTAAAGAAGCTCAGAGACACTCTTAAGGGAAAAGGAGGGGGCAGCGGATACTACGCTGAGTATTTGCTCGACGACTCTGTGAGCGTACCCAGGCTTCAAGAGTTAACGAAATTGGTCAAAGAGTTGTGGTCAGATTGAGTGTGAATACAACCGGGTCCGAGGAGTTACAGAGAAGAGTGGAAAGGATCAAATCCATCGAGCTGGAGGTTCAGCATCTCTGGGACAAGTTAAAACCGTATGAGGCTGAGCCTGTTGCTGGGAAACCAAAGAAGTTCGTTACTTTTCCGTATCCCTACATGAACGGCCCCCTCCATGTGGGTCACGCTCTTAGTTCTACGAGGGCGGACGTGTACGCCAGATTCATGCGTTTAAAGGGTTACAACGTGCTGTTCCCGTTTGCTTGGCACTGGACCGGCGAGCCAATAGTGGGAATCTCCAAAGGGATTCTTCGGGGTGAATCCAGAATAATCGAAACACTCACAAAAATCGACGGTGTGCCGGCTTCCGAACTACAAAAATTCACGGATCCCTATTACGTGGCGAGTTACTATACAAGCGAAGGGAAGAAGTCCGCGGCGAGACTTGGCCTGTCAGTGGACTGGAGGCGAGAGTTCACAACCGCGCACAACGATGGGTACACGCGATTTATAACATGGCAGTACTTGACGCTCAAAGACAAGGGCTTCATAACACAGGGAACGCACCCAGTGGTTTGGTGTCCCAATGACAAAAGCCCCACAGGAGACCACGACAGGGCCGAAGGCGAAGGTGTCTCCCCGGATGAGATGTACCTTATCAAATTTCCGTTTAAAGAGACGAACAATTTTATCTTAGAATCCACGCCCGTGTTCCTAGTTGCAGCAACATATAGACCGGAAACAGTTTTCGGGGCAACCAACGTTTGGTTGAAGCCGAACGGAGAATACGTAGAGGTGAATGTGGATGGTGAAAGATGGATTGTTTCAGAGTATTCGTCTGGGGTCTTGGGTGAACAGAAGCATTCAGTGAAAACTATTCGCAGAATTATCGGTCAAAAACTCATGGGTCAAAGAGTTGTAAATCCCTTAACTGGTGCGGAGCTACCCATTTTACCAGCCGACTTTGTGGACACAGGGTTTGGAACAGGTGTCGTTTACAGCGTTCCCGCCCACGCCCCATATGATTATCTCGCCTTGCGTGACTTACAAAAATCATCCGATGAGCAACTTCTGAAGCTTGGTATCCGAAGTTCGGATGTGCAATTAATCAATCCTATCTCCATTATAAAAGTTGAGGGCTATGGCGACTATCCGGCCGTAGAAGAATGCGAAAAACTGGGAGTAGTGGATCAAAATGATGCAAAGGCTCAACGCGCTACCGAACAAATCTATAAAATTGAATACAACAAAGGGGTAATGAAACAGAACTGCAATGGTTACGCGGGCAAGCCCGTCTCCGAAGCCAAAACGCAGGTTTTCAGGGAGCTGACCCTTAAAGGATACGGCGCAACCTATCTCGAGCTTCCCAAGCCCGTGGTCTGCAGGTGTGGTTGGCGTTGCATTGTAAAAATTCTTGAAAACCAATGGTTTCTTAAATACGGCGACTCCGAGTGGAAACAAAAAGTTAGGGACGCCCTAAAAGAAATGCAGATCTATCCACCCGAGGCTAGGCAATGGTTCAACGAAATCGTGGATTGGCTTCAAGACAAGGCGTGCGCGCGTAAGTCGGGAATGGGTACGCCGCTTCCTTGGGACAAAGAATGGATAGTCGAAACCCTGAGCGACTCGACGGTCTATATGGCGTATTATCCTGTCGCGAAATATGTTAACTCAAAGCAGTTGGCTCCTTCTTCGCTGACCCAAGACTTCTTCGACTACGTGTATTATGGCTCGGGAGACGTTACCAAAGTGGCAGAAAAAACGGGAGTTTCGGTCGACCTCTTACTTAAGGTGAGAGCGGAGTTTCTGTATTGGTACCCCGTTGACCTGCGCAACTCTGCGAAGGAGCTAATATCCAACCACCTTACGTTCTATGTTTTCCACCACTGCGCCCTTTTCCCTCGTGAATTGTGGCCCAAGGCCATATCCGTTAACGGCTTGGTCAATGTGGGTGGTGAGCCAATGCATAAGTCGAAAGGAAACTTCGTTCCCATGAAGGATGCTTTGGACAAGTACGGCGCAGATGCTACAAGGTGTACTTTAGTTCACGGCACAGAAGACCTCGAAGACCCTGATTGGACCAGAGAAGCCGCGCTCAACTCCGCGGACAAACTGTATTCGTTGACCGAGCTCGTGGATTCGCTCGTTGCCTCAGCGAACGATGCGACTGACGTTGAAACCAAGAACGGCCAAGGGGAGATGGACGGATGGTTGCTCACCAAATTAAAGAAGCGGGCCGCTGAGGTAAGCACTCAGCTGGACGAAATGCGCACTAGGTCAGCTTTCAACACTGCGTTTTATCAAACATGGGAAGATTACAGGCATTACCTTAAACGTTCTTTCACGCCCAATAAAGCAATTCAACTGAAATTCTTTAAGGGTTGGGCAAAACTCCTGCATCCGTTCGCACCTCACGTTTCCCAGTGGATTTTCAACAGGCTCGGCGAACAGGGGCTCATCGAATTCTCGGGTTACCCCGAAACCGCAACTACTGCGGATGAAGAATTCTCTTTGGTTAAGGAAGAATATCTGCAAAAATTTGAAGAGGACTTGTCTAATCTTTCTAAATTGATTTCCAACGCTGACGCAGCCGAAGTAGTGGTCGCGTCGCCGGCAAAGATAAGAATTGCACAAAAAATAATTTCGAATGGCGTCTCCCTGAGCAGGCTTTCGCCTGAAATAATCAAGTTGGTGGCCGAGGAGACTGGAAATAAGACTCAGGCCGCAGCCTTCGCGCAGCGCCTCATAAGGGTCTTATCAGAATGGAGAGCTTACCCACCGCAACTTGTCGCAAAGCTAATGGAGACCGAGTTACAAACTCTCAAAGACGCATCTCACTATCTCCAAAGGGTTCACGGCATAGCCGTCAGCATAACAACCGAAGAAAGAGCTGGCGATTCAAAGAGAGGAGCAAACGCTACGCCTTTAAAGCCAGCAGTGACTTTATACAAGAAAAACTGAGTTTGAAGGGGCCCGTGGCCTAGCATGGATAGGGCGGCGGCCTGCGGAGCCGCAAGTCGAGGGTTCAAATCCCTCCGGGCCCGCATGATTTACTGAACAAATCATTTTGGCCTTCTTAGATTATTATTACATTAGCCTCCGAATGTCCTGTCATATCCAGTGTGACATTCTGCATCTTTGGTATTTGAAACAGTAGCCCATAATTGCGTGGTTTGCGATGCTTTTTTGACTTAGCGGTATCCATAGTTACATCCCGCGCATTCGGCGATCTGAAAAGTATTTTTTAGCGGCAAAAGCATACGTAGAACGCTTGGAATTCCTTGGAAAATTTTGGCATCTATAGAGTCGACTTAACGAACATGGCTTCTCTTCAGTGGGTGAACAAAGTATGAGTATTCTCTTAACATGTTAATAAAATAGTTCAAAAGGTCTTGAGGAAGTGAAAAAGAGGGAAAATTATCTTACAATGCGCGTCAAAGCGAGACATCTTTGATTCCATTAGTATTTTGAAAACTGATAATGTCTAAGAAAATTTATATAATTCGCATCTATACAATCGCGGGTTGTTGAAGCCTGTCGTCAGGTACGCAAAGAGTGGAGATGTCCACATTGCGTATCAAGTTTTTGGAAAGGGTCCAACGAATATAGTTTTGACACCTGGGTCGGTGTCGCATCTTGACTATATGCGGAAGGAACCAGGATATCGAAGATTTCTGGAAGGACTCGCACAAATAGGAAGAGTCGCCCTTTTCGACAAAAGGGGAACAGGTTTATCCGACAGGCAGGCTGGGATACCAACATATGCCGATAGGATGGATGACATAAGGGCTGTGATGGATGCAGCACAGTTCGATAATGCAATCCTATTTGGGGTCTCCGAGGGTGTTCCAATGAGTGCTCTCTTCGCAGCTACCTATCCATCGAGAACAAGGGCACTCATACTGTATGGTGGCTTAGCGAAAGGTTCGTGGGCTCCGGATTACCCGTGGGAGGAAACACGAGAGGAGCAGGAGGCTGCAATTGAAATGGCAGAGAGGCATTGGGGTGAAAGAGAAGCGATCGAGCGTGTCGTCTTAAGAATGGCACCAAGCAGAGCTGGAGATAAAAAGTTCACTCGTTGGCTAGCAGAATTGTGGAGGATGGGCTCAACACCTGGCACGACAATAGCTTTGGCCAAGTCCAACATCAACATGGATATTCGACATGTTCTTCCTACAATTAAAGTTCCAACCCTTGTAATCCACCTTCGAGGAGACAAAGACGTAAACGTAGAAGAAGGCAGGTATATTGCAAAGCACATAACTGGAGCTAAAATGATAGAATTGGACGGTATAGACCATATGTTCTTTGTGAATCCTAACCTTACTGATAGGATCCTCAGCGAGGTAAGACAATTCACGTTAAACATTGGTTCTCCCGCTCCTGTCGATAGAGTACTTGCGACTGTTCTTTTCACAGACATTGTTGATTCGACAAAAAAGGCTATTGAAATGGGCGATGAAAGATGGAGAGAATTACTGGAGAAACATAATAAAACAGTGAGAGAAGAAGTTCAAAAAACTGGGGGTATTATAGTAAAAAGCACAGGAGATGGATTCCTTGCTACCTTTGACAGTCCCACAAGAGCTCTGAAGTGCGCCTGCTCAATAAGAGAGTTAGTCAACAGATTCGGCATCAAAATAAGAGCTGGTATACACACTGGAGAATGCGTATTTAGCGAGGCAGACGTTAGTGGCATCGCAGTTCACATAGCATCAAGAATTATGAATTTGGCTTCTCCTAACGAAATTTTAGTATCAAACACAGTAAGAGAGCTGGTTTACGGTTCAAGCATCTTATTTAAGGATAAGGGTGAGTACAAACTAAAGGGAATTGAGGAGAAGAAATCCCTATTCTCTGTATTGCAAATTTAGCGAAGTTTACAGACAGAAAAATACATCAATATAGCTTTTACAGTAGAGAATTGACTACCGTTCTCTTATGTCAACGATGATTCCTCTTGCTACAGTCTTATCAATTCTCTTTGCTGATTCAAGGCCTTAAAACAAATAAGGCTTCAATTAGATTTCGCCCAGCAGCATCAGGGATTCAGTCAGCCTGTTCAACCCGTCGAGATATCTCTCCGGGAAGTTTCTTACGTGCTCCTATACAGTGTTGTAGCCTGGAAAGTGTTTGATCTCGCAAATCTCCCCGTTCGACCCAAGGAAGGAATATGCGGAGCGGTAGGAGTCCGAAGATTACGCAGACGATGACACAGATGACTATGGCATTCGGGTCGGCGGGAGGTCTCCGACTGTTCCATCTGTCTCCACCTATGGAGATTCTGAAGAGTTGACTGTCATCGCGATGATGAGCAGGATGAGCCTGTGTTCGTTCTTCCTGAACGCTTGTACCTTTTCGTCTCGGTTCGGACCCCTTTCCGTGATTCTTACCCTTTGCTTCTTCTGCTGATTCTTTCTCGTTTTTCATTTGTACTCCTGCCTAGACAGGATAGCGTAACCCGAAAAAACGAGAAGAGAGAGAAAGGGGATACGCATCTCCTCTCAGCATATCGTCAATCTCTTAGAAAGGATAGAAAGATCAAAGAGAGGATTGATAAAATATTATTCAACTGGGCGCTAAAGATTTACGGGCAACACTCCCCCGATAAGACTACAGCAGAAGATAAGATCAGACGAAACATTCACTTTCAAATTCATCGTCGGTCTTTGGCGATGATGTTAGGACGGGTTGAGGGATTCCACTTATCCAGCCATCATCCCTGGAAGGTGAAAGAGACTGTGTGCGGGCGATATTCCTAGCCGAGGACAAAACACATACTTTATTCAGAGAACGGTCTCTTCTCCTTTCAACATTTGTTATACCGCTTTGCGATGTTAATACTGAGACGGCTCCTAACCGTTTCGATTTAAATGGATTATGTGTGTTACCCACACTTGGGTGTTGTTTCCTTAGAAACCAAAGACGAGTGTGCATGAATTCTTTGAGGAACAAGAAGAACCAAGAAATTTTCGGCCATAAATCGAGAGAAGGTGGACGACGGCAAAGGGCATCAGAAGAACAGTTGAAAACCAACCCGATCCCGATAAGGTGGGACAAAGCCTTGTCAAACAAGCTCTACGCTTGTGTATAATGAGGGAAACACTATTAATGATAAGGTTTCTTTCAAACCGTTTTGGACCCTTACGTCGATCGGTCGCAAGAACTTTTGTAACTTGTAATAACACGGGTACAAAAAGGCGGTGTATCAATCAGATTTTAATTGCAACGGCGGCTGTTGGTGAGACGCATCAGTGATTCTTCGCGCATCAGCCAAGTAAACCAAGCTTGAATCGATCAAAAACTCCAATAGATGGATGGATAGTCCAGACAGGCTAAAATAACTCGATTAAAAACACGTGTTGTGAGCTTCGAAAGAGTTTTATCATCTTGTTTCGATGGCCTTTTGGATGAATGTAGGTCGGTTGTCGATAAAAGCGTTAATAGCTGTACTTGCGACTGCATTCTGCTTTCGGGTGGTCTAGACACAAGTATAGTTGCTCACTTAGCTTCGAAAGCGAATCCCAGCTGCTATACTGTGGTCTTTCCCTACGGAAAATCACCCGACCTGTTCTATGCTAAGTTGGTGGCTGAAAAACTCGGTTTGAAATGGCGTATGGTCGAACTTTCTCCTGCCACCCTTGACCATAGATTGACAAGTGTTATCAGCATTCTTAACACATTCGACCCAATGGAAGTTAGAAACAGTGTAGCCGTTTATCAGGGACTTTTGGAAGCGGTCTGGGACGGTTTCTCCCGCGTGATGACTGGAGACGGTGCAGATGAACTCTTTGCGGGCTACAGCTTTATCTTTAATCTGGAGCCGAACCAAATGATGCTTAGGTTACGTCAACTTTGGAGTGTAATGCATTTTTCATCCAAACCGATGGCCGAATCTTTAAAGATGAATGCGTTACTCCCGTATTTGGACAAAAATGTGGTCGAGTTCGCTAAAAAACTCGAGCCACAACACTTTGTTGGTCAAAGAATCGGCAGGAAATATGGGAAGTTCATTCTGAGGGTCGCATTTGAAAACTTAATCGGTAAGAGGTTGGCTTGGAGAAAGAAGACGCCAATAGAACATGGCTCTGGCACAACGGCTCTTAGCAAGTATTATTCGGAAAAAATTGGGGACAATCAGTTTCTTGAGGAAAAAATAAAAATTCTGCGCAACGACCGAGTGGAAATCAGGGACAAGGAGCACCTATATTACTATAAGCTCTTCAGAAACCTTTGTCCACCACCAGCCGAGACGAGTTCCACTCCCTATAGGTGTCCCAGTTGCTGGGCGGATGCGCCGAAAGGGTCCACGTTTTGTGTTGTATGCGGCGCTTACCCAATAAGCGTGGTCGAAGTTGACTGACTATCCAAGACTGGTTATAGCTGGCACCCAAAGCGGAGTGGGTAAAACCACTGTGTCTTTGGGGTTGATGGGCGCGTTGGTGAAAAAAGGGCTTGTCGTTCAACCCTTCAAAGCGGGACCCGATTTTATAGACCCCTCTTACCACACTTGGATTTGTGGCAGGGCTTCTCGAAATTTGGATTCGTATTTACTCAGCCGCAAAAAACTCGTCAAAATATTTGCCAGAGCCGCTGCAAAGGCGGATATTTCTATTATAGAAGGCATGATGGGACTATTTGACGGTCTTAGAAACTTTAGAGCCAGCACCGCCGAAGTCGCTCGAATAATTGGTGCACCAGTTGTGTTGGTGGCGGACGCTTGGAGCACTTCAACCAGTTTGGCGGCTCAGCTAGTGGGTTACCGTACGATAGACAGGAGACTGAAAGTAGTAGGTGTTATTCTCAACAAAGTGGCGAACACTGCACACAGAAAAGCTTGTGAGGAAGCCATTAAACGCTTTGCTGGGCTAAGAACAATTGGGGCTCTGCCATATGACCCAAGCATTAATTTGCCAGAGCGTCACTTGGGTTTGGTTCCTACAAGAGAGGACGCAAGAAAGGAGGCGATGCGCGACATAGTCAAACTTGTCTGGGAAAACGTTGACCTCGATGCAGTAATAGAGTTGGCTACGAACGCTTCACCTCTCCAATACGCCGCGGATTTGGGCGAGCCACAAATCGCGTCAAAACGCATAAATGTGGCGGTGGCTTACGACGAATCTTTTAATTTCTACTATCAGGACGGTTTGGATGAACTAGTCAGGGCTGGTGCCAATTTAGAGTTTTTCAGCCCAACACACGACAACGATCTTCCCGCGGATACCTGTGGCGTATACATAGGAGGAGGCTTTCCGGAGTTTCATGCTGCTCAACTCGCGGAAAACTCATCCATGCGAAACACTATAAAAAAAGTCGGGGAACAGGGTTTGCCCATCTTGGCTGAATGTGGCGGAATGATGTATTTGGGTGATACACTGAAAAGCCTAGATGGAACAGCCTTCCCTATGGTGAAGCTGTTCGACTTCAGTGTTGAAATGACCCAGAAACTCACCCTCTCCTATGTTCTCGCGGAATCGGTCGAGCGTTCCCTTCTGCTTAGAAGGGGAGGAAGAGTCGTTGGCCACGAATTTCACAGGTCGGTCGTAACCCAGCTTGCCTCCGACACGCGTTTTTCCTATAGACTGATAAGGGGAACGGGGTTCGGCAATGGTTTGGATGGTGCTGTTGTTCACAACGTTTTGGCTACATACATGCACACCCACTTTTCTTCAAAGCCAAGCATGGCCGCTGCGTTCGTCACCAGCGCCAAGAGACACTCTCGTCGCTAAACAACTCAGTGAGTCGATCGACCAATTTTCGGTGACTGATGCGGTGTAAATATGATGGATCACATGTGGGTCGATGGATACAATTCGAATGGTTGTGCATGCGTAGAGAGTGATGAATACACGTTTGGGTCAAGGTCTTCTATAGCCCGAAGGGTTGCCATAACCCGAGTTATTGGTGGTTTTGTTATATTTCTTTTGGCGAAAAACCGAAAATCGTGTTAACGTTGACCATGCAAATTCAGGGTTTGAAAAACTTATAATGGCGTGGGACGACGCTTACACGTGCCTTGGGTAAGTACTTGTGGGAAAAAGCTGAACGTTGAAGAAAACACTCCGCTTGATGTTGCCCTTAACGCGATGGGTGAACGATTCTTTTTTTCGAGCGTTAAATACGCGCGTCCAAGGGGTGTTATGGACGATGCGTATCCCTACGGCCACAACATGCGAGTTTACTTGGAAGGTGAGGGATTGGTGAACCCCGTGACGCAAAACGTAAAACATGACGTGAATGTTTTGTTGCGACGAGAGACCACTCTGGGTTCAAAGGTCAGCGGTTTCTTTAGCGGAAAATTCAAGGCCGGCTTCCAAAACGGCTTCTTTTTCAGAAACCGTTTGGGCTGGAGGGCTGCTCGGCGAGCGATAACATCATCGGCAAACTTGCCACGGTTCTCGGAGTTTCCCACTATTAAAGAGGATAATTTTAAAAGAGTGAAAACAGGGGTTTTGATAGTTGGCGCTGGACTGGCCGGTTTAGGGGTTGCGGAATCGCTTTCCGAGTTGGAACAAGAGTGCATCTTGGTGGACACCCACGCTGAGCCGGGCGGAAGAACGAGATTTTCTGAGGAGATTTGCGGTAATGGTGAAACCTATTCAGCGTTGGTCAAACGGGTGAGTGAAGGTCTGGAGAAAGCAAAGATTGAGTTGGTTCAAGGTTGTTTCAGCGGTGTCTACGAAGAAAAAACGGGGTTCATAGTGTCCCAAAAAGCGGTTACGCGCGTTGACTTTGACTATCTCGTGTACGCCACTGGCTCAAGAAACCCGCCTCCACTTTTTTTGGGCAACGATTTACCCGGTGTCTTTTCTGTGGATTATGCTCTGCGCCTTAACAATTACAATGCGCTCAAGGGCAAGGTCGTTATTTATTCCGAAGACGAATGGGGTGTGAGCGTCTACAATCGGCTCAAAGCGTACTTGAATGTTAAGCTGGTAAACCCGTCAGGCTCTGACGCAGAAACCAGCTCTCGAATAGTTCGGGTTGAGGGCAAAAAGAGTGTTGAGGCTGTTGTGCTGGAAAACGGTACAAGGATTCCCGCAGAATGCTTGGTATATAGCACGGTTAGGCAACCGAGCTTAGAGCTACCAGCCCAGGCGGGCGTAAAATACGAATTGGATTCAAACACTGGTCTAATAGCCGCTCAAGTAGATATGAACGGCGCGTCCGACAAGCCGTGGCTCTGGCTGGCTGGCTCGGTAACTGGGTTATACGAACTCGAATCTTCTTATCACCATGGCAGAGCGGTGGGTTACTCCGTGATGGGTCACCGAGAGAGTGCTCAACAGTTTCTCCTAAAAACTCAGAGGCGGAAGTCCACCCGCCCCTCTCAGCGGATTTCGGATAAGGCGTTCGTTTGTTTTTGTGAAGACGTAACGGTTGCGGACTTTATGGAAGCAAAGGCAAAAGGTTTCTCCCATCCCGAAAAAACAAAGAGATTCACAGGATGGGGGACGGGCGCCTGCCAAGGCAAAATGTGTGTTGCCAACGGTCTCATCCTTATAGGGGTTAACCACTGCTCGCCATATACTCAAAGGTTACCCGTCGAACCCACCACTCTGGGTTCCTTGGTTCACATGGAGAAGGTTCCAAGATGACGGTTTACGACGCCGTAATTATCGGTGGAGGTGCCGTCGGCCTTTCTACAGCCTACAACTTAAGGAAAAAAGGGCTAAGGGTTGCGGTGCTGGAAAAGAATTATGTTGGTTCAGGGTCCAGTACCCGAAACGGCGGAGGCTACCGTGTTCATTTCGGCTCCGAACACAACGTACGTTACATGGTGGAGGGAAGAAAGCGTCTTCTAAACTTGGGTAAAGAATTAAGGTGGAACCCAACCGCCCTCGAAACAGGATATCTTTGGCTACTGGCCACCGAAGCTCAGATCGACGAGTTCAAAAGACTCAACCAAACCTGGAGTTCGCTGGGCGTAGCGGGAAGATTTATAGGTGTTAAAGCAGCATCTGAGCTTCTGCCGGGAGCCAACCTTGAAGGGTTGACGGAAGCATTCATAGGTCCACAAGACGGGACATTTCATCACGACTTGGTGGTGTTGGGCTATCAGGCCAGACTACGCGAGCTGGGCGTTGAAGTTTTTGAGCAGTCACCCGTGGAAGGCTTCACCGTGGATTCATCTAGGGTTAAAGCTGCTTGGATTGGCTCAAAACAGTTTGAAGCAGAAAAGTTTGTGCTGTGCGCCGGCGCATGGAGTTCTCCGATAGCGCAGCTCGCAGGTGTTTCTTTGCCTATTAGGCCAGAGCGAAGAGAACTCGGGGTCACAGAACCCATTAAATATTTTATTAAACCGTTCACAATTAGTCCCTACCACGGAATCTACTTGGCCCAAGGTCTAAGAGGGGAAATTCGAGGAACGGTGCTCGACTTAAAAACAGATGGCTTTGCACCGCTTTTGTCCACTCTTGAGTGGACCCGCACTTACGCAAGCAGAATAATCAAACTTTTACCGTTTATCTCTAACATTAGACTCAACCGGCAGTGGAGCGGGTACTATGAGATGACACCCGACCATTCACAGATAATGGGTTCAAGTTCAAAGTGGCCAGAAGGTTTCTATGTGGCAGCGGGGTTCAGCGGACACGGAATGATGATGAGTCCGTTAACAGGAGAACTGATGGCGGAGAACGTGGCCGACGGACGGGTGCCGCCGCTGATGCGGCCCTATTCGCCTGACAGATTTGAGAGAAATGAGCTGATACACGAGGCCATGGTGTTTTAGATGCGGGCGTAAATCTTGAAACCATAAATGTGCGTTCAACCGAATCAACGTTTGATTCGCTTGAAAGATGTGTTTTATACCAACCGCTATAGCAATGTTTAGATGAGATCGTGGTCTGCAATGTTTCTTGATTTTTCAAACCCAAATTCTCTGCAAGCCATAAGATGGCCGCCGCTTTTGGTATACACCTCCTATGAGGCCGAATCTGCGGCAGCGTCAAATCTTGATGCTCGTAATGGCTAAGTGAGCGGCCCCGGAGGGATTTGAACCCTCGGCCGTCGGCTTAGAAAGCCGCTGCTCTGTCCATGCTGAGCTACGGGGCCATCCCTTTGAACGCATAACTTCGGTTTGTTGAAAAATGTATCAGTTACTTTTAAGCCTCTATTCGTATTTACACGTTCCTTGAACCATGTTGATTTGTCAAATTGGGATTTTTGAAGTCAAGCATCCATTTTGGAGGCTGCGTTTTGCATCGACCAGTGATGTGTTCAACCTTAATGACTGAGTGGTTCTTGAATTAACGTGTAGTCTTCGGACGAAAAATGGATGGTGTCCGGATAAGCCTTCATCTGTGTCACCTCCACTCGGTGTACCAGTGCATGAAGAGTTCTAGGAAGTCTAGGATGGGTGTGGAGAGTGTTCTCCTCGGATTAATATTGTTGTAGAAAACCTTCGTCCTATCCTTGAGGTACCCGAAGAAGCGCTCAACGGAGCTCCTCAACCCGAAGGTCTGATACACGTGGTTTTGGAAGTCAGCCCGAGTCAGAGTCACGGTACCAGGGACCCCTATCCGCGAGGATAACCGGGTTACCCAGACACCTCCTCCTAGTCTTCGCAGAAACCTGAGCGCATTCCCCGTGGTCCTCGTGAGTGAAACACCGAACCAGACAGAGTGGCCGCCTCGTATACGCGTCCGAAAAAATGTATTTAGACCTTAAATATTCATTGGGCGATACTAGTGTCATAAAATTCGATCTTTACGATTCTGCGTCAAAATTATATTGACCGCTCGGCATTTGTAAAAGGTTGCGGGGGTGGCCGAGCTTGGAAAAGGCGCGGGACTTAAGACCCTATAATAGTCAGGCCGGTTGGATATCCCGTGCGATAGCGCTACGCGGGTTCGAATCCCGCCCCCCGCACACTCGTCTGGCCTCGGACCAGTTGTGAAACCAACAGCGAAACCATTGATCGATACTCTCAAGAAAATGGGCATTCGGGTCATAATGCTGACGGGCGACAATAAGCGCACAGCGGCCGCAATCGCTAAGAGTTTGGGTATCGATGAGTACATAGCCGAAGTGCTTCCGCAGCAAAAGGAAGTCGTAATAGAGTCCCTGCAGAAGGAAGGCTGTGTTGTGGCCATGGTTGGAGACGGAATCAACGATGCCCCAGTTCTGGCCAAAGCTGATGTAGGAATAGCGATCGGTAGCGGTACAGATATCGCCAAGGAGACTGGGCGAATAGTGTTGATCACCGACGACCTACGCAAGGTCGCTGCTGTGATCAGGTTAAGCAAAAAAACACTTTCCAAAATCAAGCAGAATCTTTTCTGGGCGTTTGCCTATAACACTGTTCTGGTTCCGATTGCTGCCAGAGCTTTGATACCCATCTTCGGGGTCCAGATATACAACGTATTCCCATTTCTTGCCGCAGGAGCTATGGCCTTCAGTTCTGTGACTGTCATAGGCAATTCGCTTCTTCTCTCCAGATTTAGCCCATCCTAAAATAGGAATGGCCGAACTGAGGTGTGCTTGGCTCATTGAACAGTGATGAGATTGTTTGGTTTTTAGACTAAAATTATGCTTCCCACATCTGCTAAAAAGCCGCCACCTTAAGTAGGAGAAACCATTTGATGGGCTCAATAACACTATTATTCTTTGTTTGCGACAGGCTGCGGCGCGTTCTCCACTTTGAATTCCCCGTTTTCAAAGCAGCATTTAACGCCTCTCAGCCGGATTTTAGTTCTGATTAGTTCTGCGTACAGTATAGCACGGATTTTTATGGTGACTTATTGAGTCAAACTTATGAGGAAGCGGAAACAGACGGTGTATTCGCTTGCACAAACTAAACTCTTTCTTCCAGTCATCGCCTTATAATTCGGAGCCATAATGAGGTGGGGTGCGCCGCCATGGAATCATGGACCCAAAGTCGTCAGGGCATTTGCGTAAGGCACGGAGTAGCCGTACAACAATATGGGAACAACGAGAGCTGAACCCAGCAGAACAGCAAAACTCAACAAATACGCACATATCTTTGCTCTAGAAGAGTTCAGGTCTATCAAGCCCTGCATAAAATACGCAGCCAAGAGCGCGAAAACTGGAGCCGCGTCTTCAAGGTAAAAGTAATAGATGGGGCGCTCCGCAGAAGCCGCCACAATTAATCCAAAGGCCGCCAAAAAGTAACCTGTTAAAACTATGGATTGTTTTTGTCTTAGCCGAGTAAGAGCGTAGACTAGGCCCATGATTGATGCCACAGTGAGAACAGGGTTATTCAAGAAGATGGTTGGGTTGAATGTTTCCTTTGGATTGAAGGCCGAGGAGAAAGTGATGAGCCAGCTAAACGGTTCCAACACTCCTGGACCAGGGCCATAGTGTTGCTGCACCAAAAAAATATAGAACAGGTCTACTATGACTGCCTTCACACCGAAGTATACTGCCATCGGAATATAAGCTGCTAAGAAAACGGCTACTGCTATTATGGCTTCTGTGACCAGCACCCTGAGTATCTTCTTGATTGAGCCGCGATTAGTGATCAAAACATAGTAGAGAAGCGGTAAACCGACGACGACACCCGTCAACTTAGAAGCCGCGGCTAGACCCAGAAACACCGCGGCCAGTTTTGGTCTGTCGTTTGCGAGTGCTGCAACTGAAAAAATCGTGAATGCGGTGGCGTATACGTCCAGCATTGCTATTTGGCTCATGGATATGTCCATTGGATAAAACGCATAGAAAGCGGCAGCGAAGAGAGCGGTTTTTGGCGAAAGTCTTCTTGCCGCAAAATAAATTCCTGGCACAGAAAGCGAACCAATCAGCGTTGAAAAAAATCTCCAGCCGAGTGGGTTGTTGCCAAAGATGGCAATTCCAGATGCAATCATGAGCTTGGCTAAAGGTGGATGCTCAGGGTTCACATAGTAAGGAACCCATCGATCCTCGGTCATAAGAGTTGCTGGCTGCACCGCTGTTGTAATAGGTCTCAGATAGTGGAGGGCAGCTGGAACATAGTAGACCTCATCCACTGTGAAACTGTTTCCTGGATTCATCATCCAAAGCGCGCGTAGCGCAGAGCCGAAACCTACTATAATCAGTAAAAGTATCAGCTCATTGTTCTGTGATACTCCATATTTTTTGTTCGATGCGGTTCACCCCATATAAGCGGGCCCGGGGGGATTTGAACCCCCGACCTTCGCCTTGCTTCTGCCAAACCGATTAAAAGGGCGCCGCTCTACCATGCTGAGCTACGGGCCCGAGAAGCCTATCAGCGTTTATCACTGATTTATTTAACTCTTTGCGATAAAAGTCTTCCTAGCTATTGTCCCCAAAACACCGAAACGATGAAAACACCGAGCGCACTACTCGAAGTCAAGACACGGGTTTCGTTGACGAGAAGTGTGGATAGGGAAATCAAGTTGAACCCGACGCTGACGACTTGTTGTATCAAGATGCGTTTAACGAGTTTGCCCAGCACACCAATACGCAAATTTGCGACGTGTTCCAACTGGTCAAATATTAAGACCAAAAACGAAGTTACGGTTCTCTGGACTGTGCTCGGTTTATGCTTTGTTCGAAGCCGTGTCTCTTTGAGTCTAACTCAGTTAAGGCTCAGACAAACATTAATCGTCGTGTGTCGAAATCTGAAACGATAAATGCGTAGCCACAAAAGCGGTGCGGCTCTTTGGCTCTTTAATGGTGACGACGCTTGCCTAAGCTCAGAAAACAAGCAATAGATTGGTTCCCAGTCGTTTACCCTATTTTTGGATGTTTGCAGTAAAAAGGCGAATTCGATTTTCGGCTCAAAAGCCATGAAATGCTTGTTTGCCTATTCTGAGATGGCCGCCTCTATACACTCAACGCCAATTGATACACACTCTGTGCCACAAAGGCGAAATTCGTGTTACCTTATTGAGCAAGGCTTATATCCTTGAATGATATCTATTTATAGATAATCAGGCGGCAGAGTTTCACATAAACTTAAGCAGAGAAGTGGAGTGTGAATGTTTCTCTAGTAAAGCTTATTGGTAGCTCTAATAGTGTGCGTTTTGCGCGTCTTGTTTGGAGTGTTGGGTTTGTCAAGGGAAACGGTTGAAGTTGAACCAAACCATGCTTTGGTTCCTAAGCATGAATTATTGAGCAAGGAAGAGTCGGAGAGAGTTCTTAAGGAACTCGGCGTGAAAATTTGGCAGCTGCCACGCATAGCTCAGGACGATCCGGCGATACGTTTTAAAGAGGCAGAAGTGGGACAACTTGTCAGAATAACTAGGCGTAGCGACCTCGTAGGCGAATACGCGATTTATAGATACGTTGTATCTCCTTTCGGCCAAAAAGGCTCGGCTGAACCCGTAAGAGCTGTTTCGGGCTCCAAGGAGCCACCCTCTGAAAGCAGGAAAGGAAAGAGGTCGACCAAGCCAAAGAAACAAAGGGATGCAACAAAACCCAAGACTTCTAGAAGGAAGTCTAGGAAGACTGTGGACGCCGTGAACAAGGAGTAAAGGTTTAAGAGGCGATGGTTTTGGCTCAAAATGAGCAATCAAAAAGATTAGAAGACTCTGACGCAGCGATTCTGGTAAAGTCGCTTATCGACGAAAAAGGCTTGGTTAGGCTACATCTGGACTCATACAACCGGTTCATACAGAGCGAATTCAAGAAAATAATCGAGGAAGTGGGCATCGTGGAGTCCACCAAGGGTGACCTAAGAATAAAGGCTGTTAACCCGGTTTTGGGTAGACCCATCTACGATCCCTACACGGGCAAGCAGAGGGTGATACCCGAGATAACCGAACCAGATTTTGTAACCAGACCCATAACGCCTCTTGAGGCTAGGCTGAGAGGCGTGAGCTACACTGTCCCAATCTACTGTGACTTTGTGATCACTGATGGCCAAGACCAGTACGACGCGAAAGAAGTCCTAATCGGCGAAATGCCCGTTATGCTCAAGTCGAATCTGTGTGTTACGAACACGCTTAGTAGAGAACAGCTTATCCGAATGGGTGAGGACCCAGAAGACCCTGGAGGATACTTTATTATCAACGGGTCTGAAAGGATAATTGTTTCTCAGGAAGACTTGGCCACCAATCACATATTCGTGGAGGAAGGCGCTAACAGTTCAACTGTGCTCAACGTTTCAAAGGTTAGTTCAGTAACTAGAACAGCCAACAGAACAAACACTTCCACCGAACTTACTAAGGACGGGAAAATATACATTTACATTATTCGCTCGAAGCTTCCAATGGCAATAGTTTTCAGAGCACTTGGAGTCGAAACGGATAGAGAAATAGCTCAACTGATTTCGGACGATGAACAGTTGCAGGAACTCTTGACGCCTTCATTCTTGGAAGCCGAAACGCTTGCTGCTACAACAGAAGAGGCGCTACGATATATTGGAAACAGAATAATGGCTGGATTCTCTAAATCTGCTGACCCAAAAAGGCGGGCGGAAGAAATCATCGCTACAAGGCTGTTGCCTCACGTAGGCACTACCAATTCCAAGGAAGTGAAGGCTAGGAAAGCAATGTTTTTGGGTCGAATGGTCGAGCAGTTATTGGAAGTTAACCTAAAGAGAAGGGAGCCATCTGACAAGGACCACTATGCGAACAAGCGCCTTAGGCTTGCGGGAGACCTAATGGCTGTGATTCTTAGGAACGCGATGCAGAACTTCGTAAAAGACTTACGCCACAATGTCGACAGAAGTCGAAGCCGAAAAGGTAGAATAGTTGTTAAGGCGCTTGTGAGCGCAAATCTGTTGACGGATAAGATTCAACACGCCCTAGCAACGGGCAACTGGCCAGATGGCAAAACCGGCGTGAGTCAAATTCTCGATAGAACCAACTATTTGTCCACGCTGAGTCATCTGCGCCGGGTTATTTCACCGCTCAACCGGCTTCATGCAAATCCAGAGGCTAGAGAGTTGCACATGACTCAGTGGGGTCGTATCTGTCCGAGCGAAACACCCGAGGGAGTCAACTGTGGGTTAGTTAAGAATTTGGCCCTAACCGCGATTGTTTCGGTGGGCCTTACTGAAACCGAGGCAGCAAAGTTCGAGGACGCCTTATATAGAAGGCACGGCGTGCAGCCAAGGTCGGCGGGCGTTGACGTTTCTAGGATGCAACGTGTCTATTTGGACGGCAGACTCATCGGCTACCATTCCAACGTTGAACAACTTGCGATGGACCTAAGAGAGAGGAGAAGGACGGGTACGGTTTCACCTGAAATCGGTGTGGCTGTGTCTCGGGACTACGCAAACAAGCTGGAGGTCTCGATTAATACTGACTCTGGTAGGGTAATGCGTCCACTCATTGTTGTAAAGGATGGGGTAAGCATGCTTACCCAGAAGTTTGTAGAAGACGTTGCCTTAGGCAGAATGAGTTGGAGCGACTTGGTTGGTAGAGGAATAATAGAGTATTTGGACGCTTCGGAAGAAGAGAACGCTATGATTGCTGTTGACTCAGAAACACTGAAAAATTCCCGTAATCCCGAAAGATACACGCATTTAGAGATAGCGCCTTGGGCGATTATGGGCGTGGTCGCTTCTATAATTCCCTACAGTGACCACAACCAGTCTCCCAGAAACACATATGAATCGGCAATGGCCAAACAGGCGCTGGGCTTCTTTGCTTCTAATTTCAGAATCAGGTCCGATAGTAGAGGTCACATTTTGCATTATCCCCAGCGCCCCATTGTTACCACCAGCGGCGCTAAAGTTGTGGGTTTTGAGCGTCGGCCAGCTGGTCAAAATGTGATCTTAGCGGTTGCGCCTTTTGAAGGCTACAGTATCCACGACGCTGTAATAATGAATAAGGCCAGCGTGGAGAGGGGTCTGGGCAGGTCAACATTTTTCAGGATATATGAGGCCGTTGAGAAAAAGTATCCTGGCGGTTTTATGGACAAAATATCCATACCCGAGCAGACTGTTCGTGGATACCGCGGTTCAAGGTTGTACGAGAGACTTGACGAAGACGGTATTGCACCACCCGAGAGCATGATCTTAGGGGACGAAGTTGTAATCGGACGCGTAAGTCCGCCAAGGTTCGGTCAACAAATCCGCGATGTCGAGATGGGTGGAATTGTTCAGCAGGACACTTCTATTTCTCTCAAACACAGCGAGCAAGGAAGAGTTGACAGGGTTAACATCACATTTGACAAAGACGGGAACAGACTGGTAAAAGTGCGGGTCAGGGACACCCGTGTGCCAGAGTTGGGTGACAAATTCGCGTCCAGACACGGGCAAAAAGGGGTAGTTGCTTATCTTGTCCCACAAGAAGATATGCCGTTTACAGCTCAAGGAATTGTTCCAGACATAATGATTAATCCACACGCGTTTCCTTCTAGGATGACGGTTGGTCAACTGATAGAGCTCATAGGTGGAAAAGTGGCCTCTATACAAGCTAGGCAGGTGGACGGCACGCCTTTCATAGGTGAAGACCCCCAGGCGTTGAAGTCCGCCCTCAAAGAATTGGGGTTCAATCCCGCTGGAACAGAGTCGCTTATAGACGGTCGGACTGGTGAAAGGCTGCAGGCTGAACTCTTCATTGGCGTGGTTTATTATCAGAAGCTCCACCATATGGTTGCGGATAAGATTCATGCACGCTCTAGAGGCAATGTGCAGATAACAACTAGGCAACCCACCGAAGGGAGAGCACGTGAAGGTGGCTTGCGATTCGGCGAAATGGAGCGCGACGTGCTAATAGGACACGGCGCAGCCTCTTTGCTGAAGGACAGGTTGCTTGACAATTCCGATAAAACAACCGTAGGAGTGTGCGATATTTGTGGTTACGTTGTGTACTACGACTTTAAGAAGGGCGAATATGTTTGCCCCAACGATGGAAACAAAACAAAGGTGAGTTTGGTAAACACACCCTATGCTTTCAAACTTCTTATCCAAGAATTGATGAGCATGGGTATTTCGCCCAGACTCAAAGTGGTTGAAGTTGGTGAAAAATGATGTCCGTGTCAGTGTATAAACAGGTAAGAGGCTTACACTTTGGATTGATGTCTCCAGACACGATCCGTAAAATTTCGGTTATCGACGTCAAAACAGAAGACCTCTATGATAGGGACGGTCTGCCCGTTAAAGACGGCCTGATGGACAGGCGGATGGGTACGCTTGAGCCCAATCAAAGGTGTCAAACGTGTGGTGGGCTTTGGAGCCAGTGTCCCGGTCACTTTGGACACGTTGAGCTGGCCAGACCAGTGTACCATGTTGGTCACATGAAGAAAATTGTTGAGGTTCTGAAAGCCACTTGTCACCAGTGTCACAGATTAATGCTCAGAGAAGAAGACATAGTTGAATTGTTTGCTAGGTTCGAGAAGCTTGAACTGAGACGCCCAGAACAGGCTAGGTCGTTTGTCAAAAAAGTGATTGCCAAAGCCGCTGGTTCAAGAAGCGGTGAAAAAGCTTTACCCAGCTGTCCACACTGCCAGGCTCCTAGGAGAAAACTCAGGCTAGAAAAACCCGTTACAATCGTGGAAGAAAAAGAGGAGGGCGATGTCAAGCTTTATCCCGACCAAGTTCTCATGGACTTGGCGCTAATAGAGGACAAGAGAGACATCAAACTTCTCGGCTTGGACCCTGACTATTCAAGACCGGAATGGATGGTTCTCACAGTTATGCCCATTCCTCCGTTGGTTGTGCGTCCATCTATCATCTTGGAGTCAGGCGACCGCTCCGAAGACGACTTGACCCATAAATTGGTGGACATTGTTCGAACCAATAAGAAGCTGAACGAGTGCATAGTAAACGGTTCTGCAAGGATAGTGATAGAGCATTGGTGGGACCTTCTCCAGTTCCACGTCGCAACTTTCTTTGACAACGAGATAGCGGGGTACCCTCCCGCTAAGCATAGGAGTGGGCGTCCACTTAGAACCATCGCTCAAAGACTCAAGGGAAAGGACGGCTTGTTCAGAGGAGGGTTGTCTGGAAAGAGAGTGGACTTCTCCGCGAGAACAGTGATCTCTCCCGATCCTAATCTCAGCATAAACGAGGTAGGGGTGCCAGAACAGGTCGCAAAAATCTTGACCGTCCCAGAAAAGGTGAATTCGCTCAACATCAAAGAGTTGAGAGAGTCTGTTAGACTGGGCGCTGATGAGCTTGCGGGAGCTAATTACATAATAAGACCCGATGGTAGAAGAATAGATTTGAGCAGGGTTAAGGACAGAAACGAGCTGGCCGACGGTTTGGATGTGAATTATTTGGTTGAGAGGCACATCAGGGACGGAGACATAGTCTTATTCAACAGGCAACCATCGCTTCACCGAATGTCCATAATGGCTCACAGGGTACGGGTTTTGCCAGGCCGAACTTTTCGTTTTAACCCCGCGGTGTGTCCACCCTATAACGCGGATTTTGACGGCGATGAAATGAACCTTCACATTCCACAAAATGAGGAAGCCAGAGCTGAGGCACTGGTCCTCATGCTTGTCCAAGAACAAATTCTTTCACCCAGATTCGGTGGACCAATCATCGGAGGTATGCAGGACTACATCACCGGAGCGTACATGCTTACACGCAAATCTACGCTTCTTACCCGCAGTCAAGTCGAGCAGCTTCTGATAGCAGCGGGTGTAAGACCCAACGGCTTGCCCCCGCCAGTTGTGGCTCAACCAGTGAAACTATGGAGTGGGAAGCAAGTCTTCAGCATGTTTCTGCCAAAGGACTTCAACTATGCTGGGAAAGCAAACCTGAGCCACAAAGACTGTAAACTAGAGAACTGCGAGTATGACGACTATGTGTCCATCAAAAATGGTGTGCTTGTTTCTGGCGTCATAGACAAAAAGGCTATAGGTGACAGCCAACCCGACAGTCTTCTTCACAGATTGGTCAAGGACTACGGAGAAGAAACTGCAAGAGACTTCATAGACAAAGTGTTCAAAACATTCGTGTACTTCTTTGACCACCAAGGTTTTACGATGACGTTTGACGATGTCACGCTTCCAGAAACAATGCTTGCCGAAATAGACAGAATGGTAAGAGGCGCTGAGCAGCAGGTGCAACGCCTTATTGAATCTTTCAAGAAAGGCGAGCTTGAACCTTTGCCGGGTAAAACTCTGGAGGAAACCGTTGAACAAAAAGTTATGCAAGTCCTTACCGACGTTCGCGACAGAATAGGCAGCTTGGCGGCCGAACAATTGGATCCCGAGAGTGGTGCCCTAATAATGGCAAAGATCGGCTCAAGGGGGAACATGTTGAACCTGACGCAGATGGCCGCTATAATTGGCCAGGTGGCGGTCAGAGGCAAAAGGATTTATCGGGGTTACACTGACCGTGCATTGCCGCACTTTGAATGGGGGGACAGAGGCGCTGAAGCGCGTGGATTCGTAGCCTCCAGTTTCAGCAGGGGGCTTAACCCCACAGAATTTTTCTTTCATGCAGCTGGCGGGCGAGAAGGTCTAGTTGATACTGCCGTGCGAACTTCCCAGAGTGGATACATGCAGCGCAAACTTATAAACGCTCTTCAAGACCTTAGGGTGGACTATGATTCCACCGTAAGGTCCCCGACAGGCATGATAATTGAGTACAGATACGGTGAAGACGGGGTTGACCCTAGCAAGAGTGATAACGGAAAGTCTGTTAATGTAGACAAAATAGTTGAAAGGGTGTTGATGAGTGAGTAGCACGCGCAAGCCGTCAAAAGCCATTCAACTGTTTGAGAAACCGGAAGACCTCAAAGAGTTTGTCGCGAGTTTGCCCAACGCCAATATATTGCCGAAGCCAGTTCTTGAGAAAATCGTAGACGTGTCCTTTTCAAAGAAACTCACCTCGGCTAAAGTAGAGGAAGTGGTTGAACGATCTGTTAATCAGTATCAACGTAGCCAAGTGGAACCCGGTGAACCGGTTGGTGTTGTGGCAGCTCAGTCCATAGGTGAGCCTGGAACTCAGATGACGCTGAGGACGTTTCACTACGCCGGCGTCAAAGAATACAATGTGACACTTGGTTTACCGCGTTTGATTGAAATAGTGGACGCGCGAAAAGTTCCTTCGACGCCTACGATGACCGTTTGGTTCGACGAAGAGCATCGTTACTCAAGGGAAAAAGCGTATGAAGTGGGCAAAAAGATTTTGCAGGTTACGTTGAACGATGTAGCCGACAACATAGGAATCGGCGATGGATACGTTTCGTTTTCTCTGAATCCAGAGGAAATGGAAAAACACGGGATAACTTTGGACGAAGTGATAGCCTCAGTAAAGGGTTCTCTTGGCAAGGCTAGGTCAGAGAAGGCTGAAGTGGAAAAAGAGGGTCACTATTCGTTTACAGTGATGAATGAAGAGATGACCAGGGCTATAGGGTACAGACTGAAGGACAAAATAATGTCTGTGCCTCTAAGGGGAATAAGGGGGATCACAAAGGTCTACCTAGAAAAAGCAAAGCTTGCTTCACCCGTCGGTGATAAATCAGAGGAGTGGTATATTATAACGGAGGGAAGCGACCTCGCCAAGGTGTTGAGAATTGAGGGAGTCGACAAGACAAGAACAACCACAAACAATATTTATGAAATCTATGAGGTCTTGGGTATAGAGGCAGCTAGGAACAGCATTATTCAGGAAGTCATGGGCATTCTTCGCGAGCAAGGACTCGAAGTCGACACAAGACACGTGTCGCTTTTAGCAGACTGGATGACGGAGTCGGGACAAATAAAACCCGTTAGCAGAACGGGCATAACACTGGGAAAGACCAGTGTCCTCGCAAAGGCCGCCTTTGAAGTCACAGTAAATCACTTGTTGGCTGCCGCTGAATCGTCGGAGACGGACACATTGGAAGGGGTCACAGAAAGCGTTATAGTGGGCAATTATATTCCGATGGGTACGGGTATGGTTGAATTGCTCGTAAACTTGAAGGCTATGAGAAATGTCAGAGATAATGAACTCACTAAAAGTGGCAGCTGAGACTGGAAGAATAGTGCTCGGTGCCAAGCAAACAATAAAGGGAGTCCAGAAAAAAGCCGTCAAACTGGTGGTTGTTACCAGCAATGCACCTGAGTCAGAGGCGCGCAAACTTGTGGCACTCGCAAACCAAAGCGGTGTAAAGGTGTACAAGTTTCCCGGCAACGGTTGGGACCTTGCCGCGTTGTGCACGCGTAGCCACGTGGTGTCCAGCTTAGGGATAATCGATGCCGGTGAATCAGATATTTTTAGCAAAATCGAATAAATACATCAAGGTGGAGGCAAATAGGAGACATAAAAATCTCGCTTGAACAGATGAGGTACATAGGCATCTTTGAAGGCATAACTGGAGCAGCCGTTAAAGACTGCATTTTGAGACCAGACTCGATTCTGTTTGTTGTTGACCCTGGCAACGCGGGTAAAGCCATTGGTAGGAGGGGTGTTAATGTTGAGCGCGCGTCAAAGGTTTTACAGAAAAGGGTGGAAGTGGTGGAATATGCGGAACCGCTTGAAACATTCGTAAAGTCAATATTTCTGCCCGCTCGAATTTCCGCTATAGAGGTGCTCGACGACCAAGACGGGAAAAAAAGGGTTCAGATACACCCGCACCAAGACGACCAGGGGCTGGCCATTGGGAAAAACGGAAGAAACATAGACAAAGCTAGGGTCCTGTTGAAAAGGTATTACGACATAGACCATGTGGATATAAAATAGTTGGAGTGACGGGTTTTGATCATGATTGGGCGACATGCTCGAATCATTGGTGGGTCAGCTGCGTATGATTCGCTTGGTTTTGTGGTTTCACGATAGACGAGTTTTGGTGTCAAGTCTTTCAGCTGGGTCTTGGGTTAACCGGCGGTGTTCTGAAGACTTATATGCACCGCCTGAGCGTTTCTAAGGGAAGAATGGTGATATGATTGGCCGATTCTAAAAGTCCTAGGGGACAGTTTGCCTCAAGAAAGCTGTACAAAAAGAGAATGGGTTTCAGATGGTCTGAACGGGAATATTTCATAAGGAAACTTGATTTGAAAAAGAAGTTCGACCCTTTGATGGGGGCCCCTCAGGGTAGGGGTATTGTGCTAGAAAAGGTTGGGGTTGAATCTCGTCAGCCCAACTCGGCCGTTCGCAAGTGTGTGCGTGTGCAGCTAATCAAAAACGGAAAACAGGTGACCGCGTTTCTTCCCGGAGACGGGTCCCTTAACTACGTTGACGAACACGATGAGGTCATAATAGAGGGTATAGGCGGTACACTCGGGCGCTCCATGGGTGATCTGCCTGGGGTGCGTTATAAAGTGGTCAAAGTCAACGGTGTCCCTCTTAACCTTTTGATTACAGGCAAAAAACAGAAGCCGGTCAGGTGATAACGATGATTCCAAAGTTGTTTGGCAAATGGGATTTTTCAGAGGTAGTGGTCAAAGACCCAGGCCTTAAGAGACACATATGTCTCAGACCCAAGATTTATCCGTACTCGGGTGGCAGACATGAGGCTAAAGCCTTTGGAAAAAGTGATGTTCTCATAGCTGAGAGGTTGGCGAATATGTTTATGCGCCCCGGTAAGAATGGGGGTAAGAAGGCACACGCCATTTCGGTTGTTCGCCATGCCTTTGAAATAATCCACGCAAAGACCGGCAGAAACCCTGTTCAAGTTCTGGTTGAGGCCGTCGAAAACAGTTCACCAAGAGAGGAAACAACCAGGGTTGCATACGGAGGCATAGTTTACAGGGTTTCGGTTGACGTGTCCCCTATTCGCAGGGTTGATTTGGCGCTCAGGTTTATAGCGGAGGGGGCCAGAAACAGGAACAAGAATTCTTTGAGGCCACTTGAAGAGTCACTTGCAGATGAGCTGTTGGCAGCTGCCGGTGGCGATAGCAGAAGCTACTCTGTGTCCAAAAGAGACGAGATAGAGCGAATCGCGCTGGCTTCAAGGTGAAGCTCAAGCAAAGCTTAATATGTTGGGTAAAGGTTGCCTTAGTGTTAAAAAGAAGAGGTTTTTACAGTGTCAGCTAAACCGCACCTAAATCTAATAGTGATTGGTCACATTGATCACGGAAAAAGCACTTTGGTCGGTCACATTCTATATTTGACGGGCTTTGTGGATAAACGAGAGTTTCAGGAAATCGAAGAAGAAGCCAAGCGTAAGGGACAGGAGGATAACAAGTTCGCTTGGGTTTTGGATAAGCTAAAGGAAGAAAGGGAACGTGGCATCACGATCGACCTTACGTTTTGGAAGTTTGAAACCAATAAATACTTCTTTACGTTTATTGACGCACCAGGTCACAGAGACTTCGTTAAAAACATGGTGACTGGTGCAAGCCAAGCCGACGCAGCTATTTTGGTGCTTTCGGCCAAGAAGGGTGAGTATGAGGCGGGGATAGGTTCCACGGGTCAAACCAGGGAACACGCGTTTCTGGCCAAAACCATGGGTGTGAACCAAGTAATAGTTGCGATAAACAAAATGGATGATGCAAGCGTCAACTGGAGTGAGACCAGATACAAAGAAGTCGTGGACGGTCTAAGCAAGCTTCTTAAGACCATCGGCTACAAAACAGAAGAGATACCATTCATACCCATTTCTTCATGGAAAGGGGATAACTTGATGGAGAAATCTCAGAGCAGCCCATGGTACAAAGGTCCCACGGTGTTAGAGGCGCTTGACAACCTTAAAGTTCCACCCAAACTGAACGACAAACCATTGAGGATACCCATCCAAGACGTTTACACCATTCAAGGCGTTGGAACAGTGCCGGTGGGTCGGGTTGAAACCGGTGTGCTAAAAGTGGCGGACCAGCTCATATTCATGCCCTCCAACAAATCCGCCGAGGTTAAAAGCATTGAAACCCATCACTCACAGATTCAACAAGCTGAAAGTGGGGACAATATAGGGTTCAATGTCCGCGGCGTGTCCAAGGACGATATAAAGAGGGGAGACGTGGCAGGAAGAGTAGCGAACCCTCCAACAGTGGTGGACGAATTCACCGCCAGAATTTTTATTCTCTCACATCCAACTGCGATCTCTGTGGGCTATACACCAGTTTTGCACATACACACTGCAACTGTTGCCTGCAAAATGGTTTCAATAGAGAAAAAGATTGACCCCAAGACTGGTCAACCTATACCAGAGACCCCACAGTTTCTAAAGCAGGGAGACGCGGCTGTGGTCAAATTCAAACCCATCAAACCTCTTTCAGCCGAGAAGTATCAAGAGTTTCCACCCTTGGGCCGGTTCGCAATAAGAGATATGGGCAGAACAATTGCTGCGGGCGTTATCATAGACTTGGTTCCGGCCACAGTGGTCAAAAAATAAGCATTCTTGGTGTAAGGGATGCCACAAAAGGCCAGAATCAGGCTTTGGAGTACCAATGTTGAAAAGCTGAACCTCGTTTGCTCTCAGATAGTCGAATTTACAAAGAAAACCGGAGTCAAGGTTTCTGGCCCGATACCCTTGCCCACCAAGAGGCTCAAAGTGTCAACGCGGAGAGGCCCAGCTGGCCAAGGAACTGACACCTATGATAAGTGGATCATGAAGATACACAAAAGGGTCATAGACGTACCCGCCGAGGAAAGAACTATGCGTCAACTTATGCGTATCAGTGTCCCCGACGATGTCAAAATAGAGCTGGAGCTAATCTAACTGGCTAAGCCTCAACGTACTCAACTTTTTTGTTTTCTATGACGATCTGCCTGAGTTTTTCAGCGGTTCGTAACGGGTCATTGCTTTGCCACACGTTTCTGCCTACAGCTAAACCAACGGCGCCAGCCTCAACAGCTCCCTGAACCTGTCTTAGAAAATCTTCTTCTGTGGGAGCCTTTGGTCCACCCGACATGTAAACCTTTACTTTGCCGGCGTTTTTGACCGCCCATCGAAAAGTGTCCGCGCTTCCCGTGTACTTTATTTTTACTGCGTCCGCACCTATTTCTAAGCCGGCTCTTGCTGCATAGGCAACTATTTCTTTCGAAGTGTCGTCCTTAACAGAAGCGCCCCGTGGATATATCCATGCTATCACGGGTATACCCGCGTCGTGCGCTTGTTCATGAAGTTTACCGAATTCTTGTAGCATTACGTGTTCGTGTTCGCTGCCCAAATATATTGTATAGCCAACGGCTTTTGCGCCCATGCTTATAGCCTCTTCCACAGAACAAATCTGTCTGGAGATTGGTTCACCCTTAAACAAATTGGCTTTCCCGTTGACTTTGAGTATCAGCGGCACTTTTCCGTCGTAGTACTTTTCGGCTATACCCTTTTGTAATACGATGCCGTTGAATTTTCCTTTTGATGCCAACTCTATTATAAACTGGGGGTCACAGTTAAGCTGATTGAAGTCGGAGGGTCCGTGCTCGAGTCCTTGGTCATAGGCTAGGAGTAGACTTCGACCGTTTGTCATAAAACCGTCCATGGTAATCGACATACATCGTTAATGGATTCGTCGACATAAAAACGTTGCTTGAAAACTCTGAGTCTCTGCATTTTAGCTGTTTTGGATTGGTCGAGTGTTTATGGTCCAATCATAAATGATTTTGGTATGTCGTAACCTTAAAGCAAATCGTTGGGTAAGTCTTCGATAATCGGTTTTTGCTGTAATGTTTAGGTTGCTAGAGTGTATTCGTAACTTAAGCGTGGTATTTGTCTGGTTTGAATTTGGATACGACGTGTCATGGTTCACCATGGTTTCCGTGCACTGGGTTAAGGTATCATGGCGAAACGCTATTCTGGTTATCCAAATGTGTAATCTTACGATAAGCTTAATTAGGTCGTCAACCTCGAACGGTTGACAAGCTCTGGTGGGCATATGAGTGTCATTAATGGCTACTTAACTGCTCGTCTCTTCGAGATTTGGAATCTAAGGAGAGAGGGTTGGCCCCAAATAGACATAGCCTCTAAGCTTGGCATCTCGCGTCAAGCTGTGAACCAAGCGTTGTTAGAAGCAACCGAAAAAGTAGCCAAGGCACTAACAGAGGCCGCGTTGATCAATAAAATAGAGGTTGAAAGCGTCAATCCCATAGACGGAATTCTGTCGGGCTGGAGCAGAGAGTTTTCCGTTAAGGCTGTGATAACACTGACAAGAAAAGATGGTATGCAGGTTTGGTATGAGCATGCAGCTGACTGCGCCCACTGCGACAAGTTCCTTTCCTGCCAAGCCTATCTTTTCAGAAGCGCGGTTGAGCGTGGAATCAAGCTCACGAAGGAGCAAAAAAAGTTGCCACCATCAAGGCTTGCCCAGATACTTTTTGGTTTGACCAACAATGAGCAATGATAATCAACCGGATAAAAAAACGGGAGACGGAGACGATAAAAAACACGATTTGTGTCCAAAGCCCCCCACAATTTTTGCAAGGGAAGCCACGGGACTTGTTAAGTCGCTGACGGCTCTGGACCTTTTCAATGTAGCATTCGGCCAGGTTATGCCTGCGGTAGGAATCGTGTTCATAGTTTCTTTCGCGGCTTACGCTTATACGGGCTCAAACATGTTTTACGGCTTTCTTTTGGGTATTCCCATAATAGGCTTCGGCCCCGCGTTACTATATGCGCTGTTGTCAGCCGCCATGCCGCGGTCAGGAGGGGACTACGTTTACAATTCTAGGGCGATCAACCCAGCCATCGGATTCATGAGCAACTTTGTGTTTACAGTGGTGGTACTCGGTTTTATAGGCACCGCGGCCACTTTGTTTCCTTCCGAATTCTTCAACGTGTTTTTGAGCACGGTGGGACAGGTAACCAACAACTCGTATTTGGTTTCGTCTTCCAGTTGGTTTGCCACGCAGACTGGGGAAGCCGTGACTGGAACAGTGATGGTTGTGGGAATAGGTCTTCTCACCATGTACGGTAGGTCTGTGTGGAAATTCATGAAGGTCTTGTTCGTCTTGGTGATGATAGGAACCGTAGTCAACATAGTTTTTCTAGCAATTACTCCCCACTCTGCCTTTTTGAACGCGTTCAACTCCAAGTATCCCGGCGAGTACAACACAGTTATTAGCACGGCAGAGTCCCAAGGATGGGTTCCTGGCTTCACAGCTGGGGCCACAGTGTTATCTTTGGTTTATGTTATGGCGAGCTTTACGGGTTTCAACTTTTCAGTCTATAGCGGTGGGGAGGCGAGAAAAGCCTCCCGCTCGTTACCCATTTCAGTGATTGGGAGCCTTATAGTGGGCGGGCTTCTTTTCGCCTTCTGGGCATATGGAATCTACCATGTGTTTGGCTACAACTTTTATTCAGCGGCGAATTATCTCTACACCGCCGGCAAGCCTCTTCCATTTATACCGTTGGTGAACTATTTGTTCACGCTGATTCCGCAGAACCCTCTGGTGGAAATTCTGGGGGCGCTGGCATTTGGCTTGGCTTGGCTGTGGCTTGTTCCCACAGATTTCATTCCAATAATAAGAAACATGTTCGCTTGGTCGTTTGACAGAGTCGCGCCTGAGAAGCTGTCTTATGTTAGTGAAAAGACTCATACTCCGATTTATGCCACGCTTTTTACCATAATTGTGGGTGAGCTGCTGACACTTTTCTTCATTTACACTTCGGTGAGCGTTGCCTTCGCAAACACGGAGATACTTCTCAACATCGCGTTTTTTGTAACAAGTATTGCTGGTATCCTGTTTCCGTTTCGTGTAAAAGACGTATTCGAGCAGGCGCCCAGCTTTGTCAAAGCCAAGTTTATGGGGTTCCCGGTGATTTCCATCGTGGGCATATACTCTGCCTTTATCGAAGCGTTTCTGATATACGCGGGCTTCGCAAATCCGTTGATAGGCGGTGCGCCCGCCTCATATCCAATAGCCGTTGGGATCGTAGTGTTGGGATTTGCAATATACTACATCGCAAAGTGGTACAGGCTGCGACAAGGGATCGATTTAACATTGGTATACAAAGTTCTACCTCCAGAGTGATGTTCATAGCAGTTGGTGGAATACATGTTTTCAAAGGAGTTGTGACCAAATGAGCAGACCAATAACTTGGAAAATCGACTATGATGGAATCGAAAAAAACTTTCAAGAAATAAAGGACTTCGCAGTTTTCACTGTTGAGCCCCCATGGCAAAAATGTTCTGGACTCTTTGCCAATGCGCCCAAACAGGTCTTCTTGGTTCAAGAGCTTGAACAGAGAACGTTGGACGAGTACGTGAATTCTCTACACGAAGTTGAGTACGTAGTGGGAGTCGGCGGCGGCACAGCCGTCGACGCCGCAAAATACGTTGCTCTTAAGCGTAATCTGAAGTTCATAACTGTGCCCACGGTTGTATCCGTTAATGCGTATCTAACGGCAAGGGCCGCAGTTAGAAACGAAGGGATTGTAAACTATATTGGCGACAAGTTTCCAGAGTTGGTAGTCGTGGATCTTTCGATTATAAGAAGTGCGCCTCCAAGGCTCAATAGAGCGGGTGTTGGAGACGTCTACTCCACGCGCACCGCTCTTATGGACTGGGGGGTGGCAAGAGATCGTTTACAGGAGCGGTATGACTTGGATACTGTGGGCAAAGCAGAAGATGTGTTGCGCCGACTGGTCTCGTCGGCGACCGACATACATAACGTTACCGAGGCAGGTATAAAGAATCTCGTCGCCCTTCAAGCCGATATAACTGCGTTGCAATGGCCCTACTTACAAAGAGGCAAAAAATGGCCCGAAGAAGGTACAGAGCACGTATTCTTTTACAGTCTTGAAAAGACAACTGGAAGAGCATTCATTCATGGAGAAACGGTGGGCACGGGAAGCGTTGTTTCAACCTATATGCACGGCGCAGATACTGGTCTAGTAATCAAAGAATTGGACTCATTCGGTCTCAAATTCAGACCCGCCGACAACATGATATCACATGAAGAATTCGAGAAGACGATACACAACATGAAATATGTAGCAAACGAAATGAAAATGCATTTTCCAGTTTTAGATGATTATCGGTTTACAGCTGAAGACATCAAGGAATTGTGGAGGCTCCTATCATAGAAGTGTTCGCGTAAACGATTTCGGTCTATCGATAAAGCAGTTTGTGTGAACCATATTCACTTAAGGGGGTGGTTGCTCCGCAGACCCCATTTGAAGGAGGAGTTGTGCTAGAAGAGCCTCCGAAACCAACGATTGAAATATATCTTGGTTGGTTGAACCATGAGTGAAAAATATGGAGGATGCGAGCCGGATTATTTCTTCAATTGACGGCAAACTGGGTAGACTTTTTGGCAGTTTTGAACAAGCAGTTGTCCAGTTGATAGAGGAAATGCCATTCAGTAGAGGGTTGAGTGGTTCAAAGAATGTGTATGGTGAAGAGCAAAAAAAATTGGATCTGATTGCTAACGAGGCTTTGATTTCAGCTTGCGAAGCTTCGGGTGTGGTTTCTTATATAGCAACAGAAGAGTTGGATCAACCCAAAAGACTGAGGGAAGAAGGCTTTGCGGTCGTTATGGACCCTTTGGATGGGAGTTCCAACATAGACACAAATAATTTGATGGGCACAATAGTGGGTGTTTACCCGCGCCTTACCTTTCCTTTGATGCCCCAACAGCAGGTCTGTGCTTTCTATGTTTTGTATGGGCCGACGACCACAATGATGTTCACGGCTCAGGGTAAGCTGTATGAGTTCGTGTTGGGGCGTCGAGGAGAGTTTAAGGACAGGTTCTTTTTAGTCAAGGAAGGTCTCACCATAAAGGACAAGGGAGGAGTATACGGTGTAGGGGCTTCCAAAAACAAGTGGGTAGCACCTGTTCGCGCGTTCGTTGAGGAACTTGAAAACTCGGGTCTTAAGCTCAGATATGGAGGAGCTTTCGTTGGAGATTACAACCAAGTGTTACATTATGGCGGTCTTTTCTCCTATCCTGCTACCGTGGACAATCCGCAGGGTAAGCTTCGTTCATTATATGAAGCGGGTCCTATCGCACTTATTACAACCGTGGCCAAGGGTTACGCGTCAGATGGGCATCAGTCGTTAATGACAAAGTCAATTCACAAACACGATGAACGTACACCGGTCTACGTGGGAAGCTCAACTTTGGTCAAAAGACTCGAAGAACTCATAGGTGCTGGGTGAATCTTCCTCGGGGCGTTTACTTGGTTTTGGCGGCTCAAAAGAGCGGCTCAATTCAGTGTTTCTGGCGGCGACAATATAACCCGTGTGGTACACACCAACTGTATTGGGGCGGGTCGCGTTGGGTTTGGCGTCCAAAAAGCGCTGTATCAGTTCGAACGCCTCGACACCAACGAATCCTGTTTCCTTTAAGGCGACAACCGTTTTTTCAACCTGATTCATTGTTGGGGAGAAGCTCACAAAAAACCCGTCGCTTTTCAGACTGGTCTTAAGTGCTTTGACCGCAATCCATGGCGAGGGAAGGTCGAGCACAACGGCGTCCAAATCGCTTAGGTCAACCCCTTTCGAAACATCGGCTTGCCTAAGCTGTACTCGTGCAAGGAGTCTTCGTCTCTTTAGGTTTTCCTCCGTCTTTTCAAGAGAGCTTTGCTTAAGGTCAAACCCGTAAACCACACCGTCAATGCCCACAATCTCTGCAAGACAAGCTGTCAAGGCACCGCTCCCAGTTCCCGACTCAAGCACCCGTTGACCAGGCTTGATGTCCCCCCACATTAAAATCGCAGCCGCGTCTTTTGGGTATATCACTTGGGTCGCTCTTGAAAGTTTTGTCGTATAGTCTCGAGTAGATGGTCGAATAACCAAAAACTCTTGGTTGGTGCTGGTCTTTGACACAGAGCCGTAGGGTTTGCCTATTAGCGTGGACAATTCGATGTATCCCCTGTGAGTGTGGAATCTTTTGTCTTTGAGCACGGTTACGATATATGACGTTTTGCCCATAATTATGGCCACATCTGAACCTTCTGCAATGGACAAGGGATGCACCAGCCTTAGCAGTTATCAGGATTAATATTCGTTTCTCGTGTGGGTAAGAGTTGCTACCGTTTCTCGTTGAAAGATTAGGGGCTTATTAGGGAGGGTAATTTTTGAGCCACCACTCCGCGATTTCTTTTCTTTGCGCGAACCACACTTCGGGAAATGATTTTGCATATTTGATGAATTTTTCGACAGCCACTATTCTGCCAGGTTTGCTGGATATCCTAACGTGAAGCCCAACCGACATCATTTTGGGATTCTTACTTCCCTCAGAGTATAGTACATCAAAACTGTCTTTCAAATACTGGAAAAAGCTTTCGGACGTATAGAACTTTGCCATCCAATAGTGAAAGTCGTTGCAATCTGAAGTATAGGGTACCACCAAGTGATTTTTTGAGCCGACCCTTACATAGTAGGGTATCTCGTCGTTATACGCGTCGGAGTCGTAAATGAATCCGCCTTCTTCGACGAGAAGTCTGCGCACCTGAACGCCTGGTTCCCTGCAATACCAGCCAACGGGGCGAACGCCCGTAGTTTTCCTTATTGCGTCCACAGCTTTTCTTATGTCCTCTCGTGTTTCGGCTTCAGTCCATCTGAAGTGGTCGTACCAGCGATAACCGTGCGAACAGACCTCGTGCCCTCTTCTTACAATTTCTTTTGCCGCGGTGGGATTCAGCTCTAACGCTTGTCCACAGGCGAAAAAGGTTGTTTTGACGTCGTATTGGTCAAACAGGTCCAGCATTCTCCAGATGCCCACGCGGCTCGCGTATTCAAACACTGATTCGAGTCCAAGGTCGCGGACTGAAACGTCTATTGGGGGGAAGTCGCCGAATTGCTCGGGCATTTTGTCACCTTTTTCAACGGACATTTCAGCGCCCTCTTCGAAATTGACCACCAGCTGAACTGCTATTCTCGCGTTATTGGGCCATGTCACCTTGGGAGGATTGGGTCCGTAACCCACAAAATCCCTCTTTAAATTTTCAACAGCAACCATGTCGACCAATCACTGTCCACTGTGAACAGAGTTCCCTGAACTATAACCGTTTTTATCGCTTTTTAGGCGCAGTGCGGACAAACTTGGCTTCTTCCAAGCGGTGTGTTGTCAACAGAGCGTCCATACGAATGTTGGGTAAGCATGATTCTGGTTCCTGATGTTCAAACTGTGATGATATTACTGAAGCCGTAAAAGGGTTGATAAGCAACTGAATTAAAACAAACTATCGAGTACACGATGAAGAATTATTTCGAACCCGTCATAGTATCAAATTGGGAACACGGGAAAAAGGCTGTGGAAGTCGGCATTGAAGTGTTACGAAAATCCGGTTCGGCTTTGGACGCGGTCGAACAAGGTATACGCGCCGTGGAGGACGACCCAGAAGTTGACAGCGTGGGGACAGGCGGGATTCCCAACATTGAAGGCGTGGGCGAACTCGACGCAAGTATTATGGTGGGCAACACATATCGTAGCGGAGCCGTATCCTGCCTTACCCGCACAAAAAATCCAATATCTGTTGCGAGGAAAGTGATGGAACTCTCGCCCCACAATATGCTATGCGGAGAGGGTGCAAGGCGTTTTGCTAGAGCGGTGGGGTTCCCCGACTATGAGCCAGTAACACACGTAGCCAAAGAAAAATGGCTCGTCCTTAGACAAAAACTGTTCCAGGCAGCACAGGACCCCTCAATCACACAAGAGTACCACAGGGTGCTGGGATACGATACGGGTTCGGGTTTAAGTTCCCTTATAAGGGGAATAGAGTTGCTGGTTCGCGCCGGCGAAATCAAACAGTTCGGCACAGTGGGTACCTTGGCTGTGGATCAAACAGGAAAAATTGTGGCTGGGACATCGACCAGTGGCTGGGCGCTTCGTTTACCAGGGCGCGTGTCGGACTCGTCGGTGATAGGAGCTGGGAACTATGCTTGTCCTTCAGGCGCCAGCTCTTCTACTGGATTGGGTGAGTATGCAATCAAACACAACCTAGCACGTAAAGTGTGTGACAGATTAGAAGAAGGGTATTCTCCCACAGAAGCCTGTGAGGAGACGCTCAAACAAATGCTCAAACGCGAAAATGTGTCCGTTATCCTTGCGCTTATAGCGGTCGACAAACAGGGAAAAGTTGGGGGCGCGACAACCAAAGAATCCTTTTGCTACCATTACCAGAGAGTTTCGGATGCAACGATCACCAAAGTTGTGTCCACACCGGTTACAGCCTAATTTTCATCGAGCCTTGCATCCAAAATTCTTATATTGATCCACTTTAACAAGCACTGATTCCCCTTGTCGGGTTTGGAAAGCTGCGGCGTGCTTGCCGGAAAGGTTGCACTCGTCACAGGTGCAGGTTCTGGAATAGGTCGGGCCACGGCTATTCAAATGGCCTTTGAAGGAGCCAAGGTATGCATAGTAGATATTTCGCCTGAAGGTGGACAAGAAACAATCAGGCTTGCATCCGAGGCCAAGCCCGGCTCCGAGCTCCTCTTTGTCGAGGCCGACGTAAGCAAAGAAGACGATGTTAGCAAAGCCGTGAAAAGTGCCGTTGAGAGGTTCGGACGCCTAGATATAGTGTTCAATAACGCAGGGATTTACGAATGGTACTCTTTGGAATCCATGCCAACGGACATTTGGGACAAAGTGATTTCGGTGAACCTTAGAGGAGCCTTTCTGGGAATAAAACACGCTGCTCCTTATCTCAAAAAAACGCGGGGGGTCATCGTGAACACTTCTTCAAGCCTAGGGTTTGCAGGGGCTCCTGACTCAGCTGCGTATTGCGCGTCAAAAAGCGGCATAATAGGATTGACCAAGGCGGCGGCTCTGGACTTGGCAAAGTACGGAATACGTGTTAATTGCATTTGCCCCGGCTCCATTGACACAAAAATGCAGCAAAAGGAGTTTTCACGCTCGGAGGACCCGAAGAAAATGCGGGAAGCCTACGAGAAAATTTACCCTATGGGAAGGATCGGAAGACCCGAGGAAGTCGCAAAACTAGTGATCTTTCTTTGTTCGGATGCTTCATCATTTATAACGGGGTCAGCCTTTCTGATAGACGGCGGACTGTTTGCTCAATGGGGCGAAGCACTTGCACCACTAATAAAATAATTCACGCTCGCTAAATATGTTCTTCTTCAAAAGCTTAAGTGGACACTAAAAAGGGAAATTTGGCTCGGTGTCATGTGAATTGTTTGTTTTGCGGTGAGTTCTGAATTAGTGTTTCGTCTAATCTATAATAGACAGGGTTGAGGTATCTATCCGATACTTTATTTTTACATTCGATTTATTTGTTTTGGGTCGTCTAATCTTTGAATCTAAATGGAACCAGTCAGTCAGTGCTCTAAACTCTATGTTCCCTTTGAACGGATCACTCCCGCGGAGGTGTGTCGTTTAAGCGATTGCGTTGTTGACGGGGATGAACACGCGGTTATTATACAAATAAGCGGTGAGAACTGGCAGGACAGCCACTTAGCTTCTAAGTTTAAGCCTATGGCGGTTTCTTTGCAAAGGCAACCGCTGTAGGGTGAACCCTTTTTCTTTTCAGTCTTTTTTGCTCACCCCTTTCTGGTTTTCCTCTTTTCTGATTACCGCATGTATTGAAAATCGGGCTCCGCTGTTGGCAACCGGACGCGTGCTTTCGCTTTGTTCGCAAAGCGAATTTTATTGTACGTCTAGCGAGAAGGCCGCAAAATTTCCAGCCAGCTCATCGGTAAAAGGCGCAGTGGTTTCATTCAGCTCAGCGAGAACAGCGTGGTTTTTGCGCGGCTCACTTTGGAATAATTGTTTGGGATCCTCTTCATTATATATTACATTCAAAAATGATATATATAGCCAAAACCGATAATATATCTGTTCATTATGACTCAGACGGACAACACAGTTCAGCCAGACACCTTCATGGAGCAGATGAAAATAAACTCAATGATGCAAATAGCTAGGCCAGGGGTATCAGTACTTGGGGTGGGAGGGGCCGGGTCCAACATCGTCTCTTGGATTAAACAAAAAGGCATTGTGGGAGGAAAACTCATAGCGGCAAACACAGACGCGCCACATCTTAGCATCACTCAAGCGGACAAGAGAATACTACTTGGTGAAAAGTTGACACATGGAAGAGGGTGCGGTGGATATCCAGAGAAGGGGATGCAGGCGGCCGAAGAAAGCTTAGAGGAAGTTATGCGAGAAGTTTCGGGTTCGAGTATAACGTTCATTTGTGCAGGCTTAGGCGGAGGCACAGGTACTGGCGCAATCAGAACCTTTGCAAAGGCGCTTAGAACATCCAGCAACTTAGTGATCGGCGTCGTAACGCTTCCCTTTTCAGTAGAAAAGTACAGATACGAAATAGCCAGAGAAGCCTTGAAGAGCCTACAGAACCTGTGTGACACTGTTGTTACGATAGACAACACGAAGCTAAACAAGGTAGCCGGTAACATGCCTCTGCAACAAGCGTTGGGTGTCGCAAACGAGTTAATAGGCCAATTCATAAAGGGTATAACCGAAACAATAACCACCGCAAGCTTGATAAACATCGATTACGCCGACCTAAGAGCGATAATGGAGAGGAGAGGACTGGCGGCCATAGGCGTCGGAGAACAAAGCGGAGCCAACAGAGTTGAGGCCGCTGTTCGACATGCATTGGACACTCAGCTGTTGGACATAAAGGATATCTCAAAGTCTCAAGGCGTACTCGTCCACGTAGCGGGAGGCGAAGATGTCACCCTTGAAGAAGTCACAAGAGCTGGCGAAATAGTTACGACGTCACTTCCACCCAATACCAGAATAGTCTGGGGAGCCAAAGTGGATCCAAGTATGGATCACAAAGCTAGGGTAATGGTGGTGTTAACGGGAGTTGAAAGCACCTTCCTGAGCAACCAACCCAAATGGGGGTTCGGTCCAATAAAAATAGGCGGCAAGGACTAAACCCCTTTTTTCTAATTCTCGACAAACCACGAAATTTATATGGTCACCCAACTGTCTCATATACCACGCAAAGCGGGTTACCGCTTTTTAGTGGTTGCGCTTTGGGTTCGGTTTCATCGGTTTCGTAGTTCGATGCTATTTCCCATACTATCCAGTTCGATTTAATAATGGACTTGAATCGCTTTTTTGAATCCATCACACCAAGTTTTGGCTCGTCGGCGTCGCAGCGTCGAGGTCGGATCCACTTTATTCAGGATTTACGACCGCTGGTTCGGGGCTCAGCCGCAATGTCACCGCAAGAAAAATCGTTGACATTGAACAACAGTGAATTCATCGCGTTTCAACTGGTTTGCACGTGTCGGCTTGACTCTAGAGTCCACAAATTCGGCGCAGCCCTTTCGCAACAGTTAAATTACGCGATATTCTATGGCCATGGAATAGTAGATGTCGAAGATAAGAGTTGCCTTAGCGGGCGTAGGCAACTGTGCCTCCGCATTTGTCCAAGGTGTTACCAAGTCCAAGGAGAACGGCGGACAAATGGAGGGCCTGTCTTTTCCTGAACTCGGTGGGTATAAGCCGAGTGACATAGAATTTGTTGCAGCTTTTGATGTAAACCGAAGCAAGGTGGGTCTAGATTTGGGCGAAGCAATTTTTTCGCCCCCAAACAACACCCTAAGTATAATTTCACCTAGAAAGCTGGGAGTCAGAGTGATGAAAGCCCCAGTTCTCGACGGGCTTGGAAAGTATCTCAAACAAATTGTACAGGTCGACGAAACTGAACCGGTAGAAGTCTCTGAGGTTCTCAAGTCTGTTTCCGCGGATGTTTTGGTGAACTATGTGCCCGTGGGAAGTGAACAGGCTGCAAGGTTCTACGCGGAGCAGTGTCTACAAGCAGGCGTTGCATTCGTTAACGCCATGCCTACTTTTATTGCCTCGGAGCCACTCTGGGAGAACAGGTTCAAGGAAAGGAGTCTGCCTGTTGTGGGAGACGACGTTATGAGCCAGCTGGGGGCTACCGTTTTACACAAAACCTTGGCCAAGTTGATGGTGGATCGCGGAGTGAAAATTCTGCAAACCTACCAGCTCAACGTAGGCGGAGACACCGACTTTGCGAATATGCTTGAAGAGTCCAGATTGAAGACCAAGAGAACCAGTAAGACTTCGGCTGTTCAATCACTGATTCCTTACCCAGTTCCCACTAGAATAGGTCCATCTGACTATATAGAATTCTTAGAGAACAGAAAGTATGCGTACATCATGTTTGAAGGAAAATATTTTGGTGGCGCACCCATTAAAATAGAGTTGAAACTGGAGGTTTGGGACGCCTATAACAGTGCGGGCGTGATGGTTGACGCTGTACGCTCGGCCAAGCTTGGCTTGGATAGAGGGGTGAGCGGGGCTCTGATTTCTGCTTCGGCTTGGACCATGAAACACCCTCCAGTCCAGCTGCCCTATGACGAGGCGAAGAAGGCCCTAAAGGAATTTTCAGAAGGAAAAAGGGACCGCTGAAAGAGCCGCTAAGCTTTAACGGCGTCTTTGAGTGGGTATGGTTTGGCGTTGCTCCATACGTAATCGAAATAGGTGGACGCAATTTCCGCTAATGCCGAGTGCTTGGCCCAGATGGCCGACGGATTTCTATCCACACTCAAAAGTATCAGCGCCTCCGATTTGTCTGAGACTATTCCACCACCAAACATCTTGTCCACAACTCGCACTTCAGCGTCAAAGGTATAATAGGGACCCAAATCCTTCAGCACCTCGGCCGATGTCAGCAAACGTATTTTAATGGGAGCATACTCAACTTTGCTTTTGAAAATAGCAGCCACCTCCCCGAAGCCAGGGGGAAGCATGGGTAAAGCTATTTCTATTTCTCTTTCACAATCAAAAATCATGCTTGCCGCTTTTGCCACAACTTTGTCAAAACCCGAAATGAGCCAGACTTGAGGCCTATCAGCGGGGTCCTTGGCTTCGAACAGAGGTTCGAGTTCTTCAACAGCCGCTTTTTCAGCGGAAGCTAGTTGTGATTCAACATAGTTTCTGTGTATCTTTATGGCTTCTCGAGGCGACCGAGGAGTGTACCTTTTCGGGTAGCCCTCAGTTTCAATCAGCCACCCCTTTTCAACCAGTTTCTTCAAAGCTGAATAAACTTTTCCATAGGGCACGCCACTTAACTGTGACAGAGACTTGGCGTCCCCACCACCATTGGTAAGCGAAGCCAAGTAAAGTTCTGCTTCAGATTGCGATAGTCCCAACGCTCGCAGGTGATGTGCTGATTGGTTAGCGTCAACCAACTCTTTCAACTGTAAAATCACGTCCTCAAATATATACTTCATGTTCTAGGTAGAACACAAGCGGTTAAGCGCTTGTTCACCTCGGTCTTGGGTTATTATTGACGCGTATCAAAATGAGCAAAGGCCTACTGCGTGTTTGGATTGCGAAACTCTAACAATAGCCTAGAATCCTTTCGAAGTCAGAGATTTTAGGATCCGCGCTTAAGTGTTTACAGCGTTCGAACAATCCTATGCGCCCAAATTGGGGAGCGTTAACAGTGTGCGCAAAGCTAAATAAGCCGCCCTTTGTAACAATCACAGTGAAGATAGATGGGTGGTAAGGGTAAAAAGGGCGTTGCTTCTCTTGAAAAACAACAAGCGAGACAGGCTGAGCAGGCGAAAAAGGAAAAAAAGAAAACCAAAAAAGAAGAGAAGGGCCAACAGAAAGCGATTTACGTGACAAACGAAGCGCATGACGAATTCTTAAAATTCATCAAACCCGGCTCCTATTATACGCTGTATGAACTGGCATCAAAGCTAAACATATCCTTGGGCTTGGCTAGAAGAGCCGTCAGAGAACTGGAGGAAAACGGTAAGCTCACTCAGATTTCCAAATCCAGAAACTCTCGCCTATACGTGGCGAGCTGAAAACTTGATTTTGAACGTTAAGCGCTCGAAAGCATCGGTTGCCCTAATCTTCCAACACGAAACGTTTACACCTGAGCTCAAGCAGTGGTTTCGGAGAAAGCCGATAGCAATATATTCTACGCGTAATCTGGTTTCACACGGTTGTAGGGAAATTGCGACTTTGTTCAAACGATTCGCGGTCATAGGAGTATTCGATTCGACGTCTTTTTCGCCGAGGCGCTGGGGTGAAAACTTTGAATTTATTGCTGCGTGTTTCTATACTACCGGATTCAGACCGCTCCTCATCAACTTCTTGGGTAACCCCAGCGAATCCAGTCTGCCGTTCGTATTTGAGACACTCATCGAATCCTTTACAGTCGGACTGGTGGAAGAGCCCGTGTTCGACCTGACCCGTTCAAATTATTAGTGTGTTCGGCGAATCCGCACTATGCAGTTCAGAAAGATAATTCTTGTGGTGGCTGACGGTTTGGGTGACAGACTCAGCAGGAGGCTCGAGCGGAGGACTCCGCTCCAAGTAGCATCTACGCCGAGCCTAGACGAACTCACCCATACATCATCGCTGGGTCTTCTGTACCCAATAGCCCCTGGCGTTACTCCCGGAAGCGATACATCGCATTTGGCCATCTTTGGTTTCGACCCCTATGTATACTATAAGGGTAGGGGACCATTCGAAGCTTTGGGGGCAGGCTTGGAGCTTAAGCCTGGCGATGTCGCATTCAGAGGCAACTTTGCTCACGTTGACCACAACATGGTAGTGGTGGATCGGCGCGCCGGCCGAAGCTTGGACGAGGCATTCGCTCTCGCGGACTTTTTGAACCAAAATTTAAGTTTTGACGACGTTGAGGTTGTGATCCGCCAAACCACGGAGCACAGATTTGCGCTTGTTTTGCGAGGTAAGGGCTTGAGTCCTAGTGTTACGGATACGGATCCTCATCGAACGGGCGTAAGGTTGGCTGAGGCACGACCAATCTCTCCTTCGCAAGAAGCGGTTAGGACAGCGGAGATTCTGAATCGGTTGACCGAGCTGGCACACAAATCTCTTAATCAGCATCCCCTCAATCTAAAAAGGGAAGAAAAGGGGTTGCTTAAGGCAAACGCGATTCTGCTCAGAGGGGCTGGAACTTTGTCCAATATGCCGAGCTTTGAAGAAACGTATGGCATAAAGGGGTTCGCGGCGACTGGCACCGCCATGATAAGAGGTTTCTGCAGAACAATTGGTCTCGAAGCACCTTTTATTCAAGGTGCCACAGGGGATTCCCGAACAAACATTGATGCAAAAGTTAGAGCTGGGCTCAAAGCTCTTGAAACAAACGACTTTCTGTATGTCCACTTTAAAGCGACAGACGCGGCTGGACACGATAAAAATCCCGAAATGAAGGTTCAAATGGTTGAAAAGTTCGATCAGCTCATAGGTCAACTGCTCAACGGTCTAACCGGTGAAGAAGTTCTCTGCGTAACTGGTGACCACTGCACGCCAGTGGACTTGGGAGAACACTCCGCCGACCCAGTGCCGCTATTGGTTGGTTCGCCTGATTCTTACGGCGACGGGGAAAAATTTACCGAGGTGGGGTGCGCGTTCGGTTCATTGGGGCGGCTCAGAGGACTGGAACTGATGCGTGTACTTATGAATCAAGCCAACAGAATAAGCAAGTTCGGGGAGTAGCCATTGTATGAAGAAAGTGTTGTGCTAAGAGAGCTGCTCCGAGTCGCGGACCTCAGAAAACACAGAGCAACAATTGTGTGCGACTTTGCCCGCCTGAGTTTTATCGAGGACACTCTTTACGCTTTGGGTAAAGGCTATTATCTTTTTTACGACAAAAGAGCCATTAAGGACAAACAGCGTATTAAACCGCTGGTTTTTTCGGCTTACCCACAACTGCTGGGTGAAACCACCGACTTCGTTGTTTTCGACTCGACGAGGTTCTATGACGCCAACGCTTTGTCGGCTTCAGCGGACTGCGTTAGAGGAGGAGGGTTGTTTGTGTTGTTGGTTGATGAAAACCAACGGCCACGTTACCCTCAACTTATGGAATCTGGTTCGCAAAGTGTGGTTGTGGACAGATTCAAATCGCATGTTTTGTCCACAGACCTATACGCCTGCTTTGCTTCGGCTTCAACAACTTTTGTAGCCCGTGAACCCAGAACCCCTTACAAAACCTTGGAGGGACGGTTCAAATCCATGGATCAGCTAAACGCGTTTCAAGAAATAGTGGCATGGATGCGTGATTACAACGAAAAAATTTTTGTTTTGCTCTCAAGAAGAGGTAGAGGCAAATCCGCGGTCGTTGGAATGGCTTTGGCCGAGTCGATGCGAAGTGGTTGGCTAAAGGATGTGGTTTATGTAACTTCGTCTCTCGACTCGCATCTGCGCACTCTGAAAAAACATTTGTTTCTTGGTTTGAATCAAGAGGCACCCGAGTCCACAGTTTCAAACAGGGTTCACGGCACCCTTTCTGCGCATGGCTCCAGAATAGTTTTCGCGTCGCCACAAAACGTTCCGGCTGGTTCTCTGGTTATAGTGGACGACGCGTCCACTTTGCCATTCAGATTGCTGCTACGCTTGGCCGAATGTTCCAACAGGGTTTTGCTTTCGACGACCACTTACGGATACGAAGGTAGTGGGAAAAGTTTTCAGACGAGACTCTTCGGGGAACTATCCAAGTCCAAGAGGGGGCTCAAAAAATTCGAAATCTATGAACCCATTCGTTATGCTCCAAACGACCCCTTAGAACACGCGTTAAGCAAAACCTTCTTCTACGATGAGGAAACGGATAACCAGATCACGTTACCTGGAGATTCTGCCGTTTTTGAAACAAAAATTTACACGAATTCCCAGCTGAACGCGCTGAGTGATTTGTCGCTCAAAGAGTTGTATACCGTTTTAACCGAAGCACACTACAGGAATGAGCCCCGCGACCTCAGTTATATGCTTGAAGACGCGAATTCAACTACATTTGGACTCCTGTTGGGTCAAAGAGTCGTAGCTGTTGCAAGAGTTGTTCGAGACGGGCCCCTCGACGAATATAAAGTGAAAGCTTCTCTTAGGGGCGCAAGTTTTCCGGGTAGTCTGATAACAGAGAGATTAACTGTGAGAACGGGTAGGCCAAACATATCTTTTTTAAGGGGTCTAAGAGTTGCAAGAATCGCTGTTAGACCAGCATTTCAGGGACAAGGCTACGGTACCAGACTTATACAAAGGATAGAAAATTGGGCCAAGGATAACCTTTTCGATTGGGTGGGAGCCTCCTTTTCGGCTCAACCAGAAGTCGTCAACTTTTGGTTCAAAAACGGTTATAGGCTTACAGGTTTGTCTTGGACCCAAGAAGCTTTTTCCAGTCAGCCTTCTTTGATCTGTTTTAAACCTTTGTCAAATAGCGCGGAAGACTGGTTGCAGCATTCTTTGAACACTCTGCAAGAATTGGTTTTGTCACACCTGCCATTCAAATTGGCGGATAAAAAGGTGAACTCCATGATAGTCAAAAGCCTGTCTCGAAAAGGTAACGTAGAAGCTGCGGACCTCGAACGTCTTTCCAACTTCGTCAGGTGGAACCTTCCCTGCGAGTTGATTTTGCCAGAGTTAAGAAGAAACCTTTACACGGTTGTCTCTGCCATGAGTCTTACAGAGACCGCGTCGGCCATCGCTTTACTGAGTGGTGAAAACAACTCTTATCTGAAAAAATCTCTGAGAAGAGGCTTAGAAAAATGGATGAGTAGCCTTTATTACCCATGAAGTCCTAATTTTTTAGGCAACAATGGTTAAAACCCGAGTGGCGGTAAACGGTTACGGAACAATCGGCAAAAGAGTTGCTGACGCCATAAGTAAACAGGGAGACATGCAGGTTGTGGGCGTGGCGAAAACAAAACCCGATTTCGGCGCCGCCCTGAGCGTCAAAAAGGGGTTCCGTCTATTCGCTGCGGCTTGCGAGCACTACCAAACCTTTCAAAAAGCTGGTTTACAGGTTAGTGGTGTAGTAGAGGACATGTTGAGTGGATGTGACGTCGTAGTGGACTGTACCCCTGGAGGAGTGGGTGCAAAGAACAAGGCCGTTTATGAGAAAGCAGGCGTCAAAGCGATTTTTCAAGGCGGCGAAAAACACGAGCTGGTCGAAGCCTCCTTCGTGGCCGAAGCAAACTATGCTGAAGCGCTAGGAAAAAAGTTTGTTCGAGTGGTTTCCTGCAACACGACTGGTCTTTCACGCACTATAGGATACCTTAACAACTCGTTTGGAGCAAAGAAGGTGCGTGCAACCATAGTTAGACGGGCTGCCGACCCTGGTGAAACAAAGAAGGGTCCCATCAACGCCCTTATGCCCGACCCAGCTAAAATCCCCAGCCACCATGGTCCAGATGTTCAAACGGTGATTCGAGATGTACCAGTGGTGACGGCTGCGATGGTTGCCTCCACGACTCTTATGCATCTTCACTTGGTAAACGTGGAGCTGCGCCTGAAGGCGTCAAGGGACAGCGTAATTGAGTGTCTTTCCCAATCCAAAAGGATAAAACTGGTTGAAGCCGAATCTGGACTGGACTCCACGGCTGCCCTTTTGGAGTTTGCGCGTGATTTGGGGAGAGAAAGAGGCGATATGCCAGAAGTGGCTGTGTGGCGAGACTCTGTGGCAGTAGTGGACAACGAAGTCTATTTCATGCAGGCTATTCATCAAGAGTCCATCGTGGTGCCCGAAAATGTGGATGCTGTGAGAGCCATCAGCGGCTCAGAAAGGGAGGCTGCTAGGTCAATAGCTATTACAAACAAGTCGTTGGGTTTGGTCTGAAAACGTGTCGCAGCCGCTTAAGATGGCCGCTATAGGTAATGCCAACGTTGACTTCAGCTATAAGCTAAGAGCCTTTCCGCAAGCTGATCATGTGGTCACCGCTGAGGGATACGAGATTGGAAGTGGTGGTTCGGCTTCAAACTATGCGTATGCCGCAGCACGCTTGGGAGCAACCTCTCTTTTTGTCGGCGCAGTTGGCGACGATGTTCTGGGACAGTTTTTCCTCAGAGAACTATCACGTGAAGGAGTGGATGTGTCACTTGTTCAGATTGTTCCCAATGAAAAGACGGGTACTGTGACGATTTGGGTCGACGAAAAAGGAGAAAAGCACGGGGCGGCTTGGCGAGGAGCAAATTTGAAGTTGAACCCAACAACCGAATGGAACAGGCTCAACGAAGCTGACATCGTACACCTGAGTGGGTGTTCCCCAAACGTTGTGCGTTGGGTGGTATCAGAAATAAACTCTGAGAAAAGTTTCGACCCGGGCTCAGCCTCGCATCTCTATACGGCCGATGATCTGTTGCACGCTGTGAGCAACTGTAAGCTGTCATTTCTGTCCGAAGCCGAATCATCGAAGCTCGTGACCCACTCGGGACGCACACTTTCAGAACTGGTTTCCTCCAAAGACGCGGTAATAGTAGAGAAGATGGGAGCCAAAGGTGTTAGGCTACACGTTCAAAACCGGACTCTGGCGGTCAAACCCTTGCAGGTTGCGGTAAAGGACACCACTGGAGCAGGAGATGTGTTCTCGGCTACTTTTGACTATAAGTTTTTGTTGACTCGTGACGTAGTTGAAGCCGTTTACTGGGCTACAGCGTCGGCTGCGTTAAAGGTGCAGAGCATGGGGGCCAAGGGCGGTGTTCCAACATTCAGCGAATTGAAGCGTTTTTTCGCGGAAAACAAACACAAATTCGCTGAGGTTGAAGCCAACGTTCGCGGCTCATCTTAGCCTTGGTAATCGGTTCAACGTGTTGGGTATCAGAGGAACGGGTTCTTTCACATAAAGCTTTGCAGAAGCGTTAAGGTGGGTTACGTAACCGTTAAATCTTCTGTGTCGAGTAGCTCAGTTGAATTGAGTAAGATAAGATCCGTTAAGGGCTACGAAGTTCTGGATTCGCGTGGAACTCCAACAGTGTATGTGGAAGTTGAAACGCAGGCGGGCCATCGTGGTTACGGCTACGCTCCCAGCGGCGCTTCAACAGGTAGAAGAGAAGCTGTGGAGCTACGGGACGGCGGTAAAAGATATTTTGGCAAAGGCGTTCAAAAATGTTTGGAGGCCATCAAAACGAGGGTGGAGCCCCAACTTCAGAGCTTGGATGTTGCGGACCAAAAAGAAATAGACGCCGCTTTAGCTGGGATAGATGGCACAGACAACTTTGGTTCAATAGGGGCGAACACGGCCACAGCGGTGTCCATAGCCTGTTTTAGAGCGGCCGCTAGTGAAAAAGGGGTTGAACCATACAAAATTTTTTCTGCCGGGCCACACATTCTCCCCACCCCAATGCTGAATATAATAAACGGGGGGAAACACGCGGGTAACGGTTTGGGGATCCAAGAATTCATGATTGTGCCCAACGGGTCGAGTTTTATGGAATCGCTCAGAATGGCTGTTGAAGTTTATCATTCTTTAAAAGACGTTCTCAAATCAGAGTTGGGAGCTGGCGCCATAAACGTTGGGGATGAAGGGGGTTTCGCGCCTCCTTTCACAAGGAGTAGGCAGGCGCTGGACGCTTTGAGCAGAGCTGTCAAAGAAAGCGGTTACCAGTTGGGTGAAGATATCTACTTTGCCATGGATGCAGCTGCCTCCAGTTTCTATGCAGACGGAAAGTACGTGTTGGATGGCTTTCAGAGAGAACCAGATTCTCTGCTCGACTATTATTTGAACGTTTGTTCTGAGTATCCAATCATTTCCCTCGAGGATCCCTTTCAGGAAGACGACTGGGGATCCTTTGCTTCGATTACAAAGGCGCTCAAAGGTGTACGTATAATAGGCGACGATTTGCTTGTAACGAACCCCAGAAACGTAGCCAAAGCAATAAACACGGGTGCCTGCAACGGTGTGATAGTCAAGGTGAACCAGATAGGAACCGTCAGCAAAGCGGTTGAAACGATTGAATTGGCGAAGACAAACGGGTGGCTACCAATTGTGAGCCACAGAAGCGGAGAAACAGAAGACTGCTTTATTTCCCATTTGGCGACTGGGTATTCGACCGGCGCCATGAAAAGCGGAGCTCCGGCTAGAGGAGAGAGGACCTCCAAGTATAACGAACTCTTAAAGATTGAAGCAAATGATCCGCACACACGTTTCGATGGAGCCTCCGTGTTCAAGGTGTGATAAGTGGATGCGATACAAGCCGTTGGCCTAACAAAAGTGTTCGGCTCATTCATAGCGGTGGACTCGGTCAGTTTCCGAGTCGGCCTCGGAGAATCCTTCGCTCTTATCGGGCCAAATGGTGCGGGTAAAACCACCACTCTTCGAATTGTGACTGGGCTCATCAAACCCACGTCTGGCACAATCAGAGTGTTGGGGGGAGACCCCAGCAGTAAAGAGGTTAGGCGACGCATGAGTATTCTGCCAGAGGATGCTGGCGTCTACGAAAAGCTGAGTTCTTGGGAGACCATTTACTATTACGGGCTTCTACGCGGGTTAAATAAAAGAGAGGCAGAGCAAAGAACTGATGAATTGATTAAACAACTGGGTCTCGAAACAAAAAGGAACGAGTTCGGCTCTAGGCTCAGCAAGGGTTTAAAAAGAAAGGTCCTGCTGGGTATGTGTCTTGTGAACGACCCCGACTTGCTCATCTTGGATGAGCCAACCGACGGCCTAGACGTGCGTTCGGCGAGAAATGTCAGAGACCTCTTGAACACCTTAGTAGCCGAGGGCAAAAGCATAGTGGTCACCTCGCACAACATGGCCGAGATACAAAACGTAGCCAAAACCATCGCCTTAATAGACAAAGGAAAAATCACGGCTCTCGGCGAGCCAGCCCAACTTCTATCCGATTTCAACCAGAAATCACTCGAAGACCTCTTTATAATGCTCACTCAACCAGAGGCGGTTTGATGTATGGGTTGGTATGTGATACTCAGAAAAGATCTTAAAGAGCTTGTGAGAAACAAAAGAGCGCTGGCCCTTGTCACAATAATGCCGTTGCTACTGTTTTCGGCACTGGGGATTCTGAGCAACTACTCTTTGACCAAGACTCCTACCGTGATCACCGTGGTCAACGAAGACCAGGGATACGGCTCGATCAACTATGGGCAGCAGGCGGAATATCTGATTCAGCAGTACGGCTCCAGCGTTGACCTCGTGATGGTGAACGAGTCGAGTTTTTCAGTGGCCCAACAGCTTGTGCGGAACGGACAGGCTGTTCTCTCCGTTCTTATTCCGCGGGACTTCAGCTATTTGTTGAACCAAACATACGGTACGCCCAACATAACGATCTATACCAGTTCGGGTGGCACAAAGACTCAGGTGGCCAGCCAAATAGTAGACGATGCGTTCGGCCAAATCTCGGACTATATACGCTACCACAGGGTGCAGCTGATAGCCGGCAACAACGCTTCGAGTATACTCAACCCGATCACCGTTCAATACCAGGAATTCATCGTAAAGAACCCGTTCAATACCACCATTAGCACTCCCTACGGCGGCATATTGCCGGCGCTCATAGTACTGCTAGCGGTTGAAACAAACGTGGGCTTGATTGTGGATAGCCTGATAGGTGAAAAAGAAAGGAAAACGCTTGAAATGCTCATGGTGACACCCGTTAGCAGATGGGGTATAATCGTGGGTAAGACTTTGGCGGTTCTCAGCGTTTCCCTTCTTTCGGCAATAGCGATACTCGTGGGCATAATTTTGGATATCAGCCTGACGTTCAGTGGTTTAGCGGCCAGCATAACCCCCCAACAGATACGAATAGTACCGCTGGAGGGAGTGGCTTTGGTAGCAATATTGGCGGCAACGGTGGCAATAACCCAGCTCATAACCGCCGCTATGAGTGCGTATGCGACCAACACCAAAGAAGCCAACGCTAGCATTGGACTGGTGATGTCTCTTCCGGTTGTTTCTATGTATCCCTTGCTTTTCTCCAGCCTTTCATCACTGCCCCCGCTTGCACAAGTCTTCATGTACATGTTGCCTTTTACGTATAGTTATCTTCTTCTCAACGACACCCTGATCGGACCCGCTTCTCTGTTCGACGTTGTCTATATCTTGGCACTAGTGGTCTACACCTTGGCGCTTTTCTGGGTCACCGTGAAACTCTACGGGAGAGAAGCCGTCATAGTGGGTGGAACCAAGCGTTCGTTTGGGTTCAAACGCAGAAAATCTGCCTCAGCTACCCCAGAGCTCCAATCACGCGATCAGAGGACATGACTCGCATCATTGGTTTCAGATCTACGCGAACCCAGCCACCTGCAACTCACAGCTCAAAATTAAACTGTTTCCCAACAACTCGGCTTATTCCAAGCGTGTCAACCGTGTATTTCAACCACATCTCCGTCGTTCAAAACGTGTTCGAGCCCCACTTTGGCTCCCTGAAACTTTACAGAGGAGCCCCACACCCTTGCGTATTCAAACGTTGAGAGCATCGCGGAGTGTATCACTCTTACCGCGTCCAGAACAGTCGAACCCTTTTTCATAACCAGCGGTCGAGCCGACCTGTTCTTGTCGTTGAGAGACTTTGTGTAAACCCTTATTATCCCAGCAGCAGAAACAATTTCGGCTCCTAGCCTTAACGAGAAATCGTGGGCTTCAGCGTCCAAAACACGTATGGGGGCAACTCTCTTTTTTACGTCGGAGAACACTGCATCCGCGTCGTCAGTTTGGCTGAGCTTCGTAATCGCCACCACGCTTGGCTTGAACACTAAACCCTGAATGACGGCGGCTTCAACGTCGTCTAGCTCAGCTGGTCCGTTTATGACTACAAGCGCGTTCTGTAACCCATACTGTTTGAGCAGGTCCACAACCTCTGCGGACGTGCACACTGGGCGACCCGTTGCCAGCACTTGTACTCCGCCGGCTGATCGCTTTTCGATCTTTACCTGGGCTTTAATCGGTCTGAGGTGGACCCTGTATCTTTCCAATACGTCCGTAATCAACGAAAGCTGGGGAACAGCGGGTTGTGAGCCGTCGACCACCAACAATAAAACGTCAGCGTTTCGCGCAGTCGCGGCAGCCCTAGTCGTATACACGCTTTGGCTAAGAGAAATAGAAGGAGTGTCGACAAGTTGGAGAAGCAGGTCTTCGTATCGCATCATGCCTGGAACGGGTTTTTGTGTTTCAAACGGTAGGGAACTTGACGAAACGGCCACTCCTGTAAGTCTTTTTAGCAGAGCTGTTTTCCCAGAGTCTGGTGCACCCACAAGGGCTACCTGCGCCGCCCCTTCCTTTTCGATAAGGTAGCTGACACCAGTGCCTTTGCGTCTCTGCTTTGCCTCCTCTATCTCCTCTTTTAACACGGCTATTTGGTGACGTACCTGATGCCTCAGCTTCTCCGTTCCTTTATGGTCGGGTATAGCAGAGAGAAACTCCTGCAGTCTCTGCAGTTTCTCATCCGGTGTCTTCGCGTCTTGGGCCTTTACCCAAAGCGCTTGGGCCTGAGGCGGCAAATTGGCGGGCAAACACTTCACCTTTAAACGGCTTACAAAACAGCTAAGCCGAGCGCACAACTAAACTTTATTGTCGAATACATAGGACTGTAGTGACCATTTAGCGACACTTGTTTAACGCAGCCGCCTTTAAGCGAGCAAAGCATTTTTAAACCGATGAGTACTACTAAGTGTTCGTGCGACGCATTGGGCAACGGGCTGACTGTGTGCGCGGAACGACTCAATGAATCCGTCGCATTTGCAGGGGGCGTAGCTCAGCATGGTAGAGCACCGGGCTCCAGAACCAATGGCTTCAGAGACCCTTAGGGGTATGACTTAGTTTTGGAGCGACTGTGCGGCGAGACCCGATGGTCGGGGGTTCAAGTCCCCTCGCCCCCACCCAAAAAGTTGTATTAAATAGGGGTCCCCATAAGTTGGGTCATAACTTTATATTGCTGCAAAAATGACGGATTCTAAGGGGGGATTTCGAGATTTAGCGCTCTCGGAGGGCATTTTGCAACCAAGGAACTTATGAAGGGATTAGGATTGGATATACGCGGACTTCTGGAAACTGTGGTGCGATTTTTGCTTGTGGTCGATGCCCAGACACTCATCCAGTAGCTTTTAGATGTTGGTGCCGCAAGAGCGGCAGAAATGGATGCTGCAGGAATCGATATGTAGGTTCTTTCGCTAACCAGGGGCATCGAGAATATAGAAAAACGAAGGCGAGGTTTTGAAATTCGTCCGCGCCTCAAATGGCCTTCTTACAAATGTAGCGGCTCAATATTCTTGGGGTTTGCCTGTTTCGCTACTCTTCCCGCGTCAGCGCCGAGATTTGCAGCCACGAACCCGAGTGAACCATAAAAAGAGTGTGGGTTCAAGGGGCGATAGTTTATGGGCACAGTTGCGGTCGATACCTAGATGATAGTATTTCTGGTCCATTCTGGGACGCGCGCAGGAGCTTGGTGTTCCGCCTCTATATTCATCCAACAGTTCCTCCAGAGCCTGTGATAAGGGCAAATTGCTCGGAAAACTTTTCGCGTGGGATAATCGGCTTGCTGTCAATAGCCAGTTGGGGGTGGCATATTGAGACGGCAATATACGTGCTTAGGATAGTCTTGAGCGGAGCATTCGACAAGCATCCTCGGCTTCAGTTGGTGATGAGACATCTCGGTGAAGACTTGTCTTCCATGTTACCAAGAGTTGAATGTGTGTTCCCAATTCAACTGACAGGAAATAGCCGAGCGCAAGCTTCGACCTTCAGGGAGGAGATGGATTGTGGGAGCCATAAGGATGTGAAAGGGGACATTGTGCACGTGGAAAGTTTTGCGGATAAGTCCTTCGCAGAAGGAGAAGGCGTGCGTAATACTCCCACAGTGAAGCGAGTCAACGACTGGTTTGGAGCGTCTCCGCGGTTGTCTCAAGCGTTGCGGGTGGAGGCGTGTTCAGATTGCGCGCAGACACAGATGTGTGAAAGGGGAGCACTGACACCTCGAAGAGGCGGCTCTGAGGATGGCGGAGACCCCGAAACTCAGGGTTAGAGGCTCCGCGAAACGCTTCCAGACCGCGAGGGGTGGAGGAGTAGCAGCAAACAAGCAAACAAGCAAGCAAAAGCAGAGCCTCCGGTGCTTTAGCGCGGAGAGTATGTCAGGCTGTCTGGATGCGTCAACGCTCACCAAACAAACCTGCCACAAACCCCTGAGTTCTTTAACCACGTGTGAGAAGGCTCGGGTTCCAGTGACCGCTTTTGTGCCATCGCCGCCGTGTCAAGCACATTTGAGGTGGTGAGCTGTGGAAATAAGAATAAGAGTAGGATGGGTGTGTAATTCGGGTTCCATGCGTGCGAAAAGGACTAGTATGACGACGGGACTCGCAAAGGATGTCCACGAATCTTGGTTGTGTAAAACAGGAAACTGGTATGTACTAAGTTGACCACTGTTTTCAACCCGCTTATTTCAATGGTTTTCATCTACATAGCCCACTCTGTTCAGCCCAAGGAGCCTTTCAACTATCTTAAGCCGTACTACGTTTTCGCTGCGAGTGTACCCATTATCCCCGCGGCTGTTCTCTTACCAGCACGTCTTCCGCTACCCTCTTTAGGATGGGGGATATGAGCCGGAGTCGGCAGGGTTAGGCGAATTTGGCTCCGCAGTTGCCGCAGAATTTGCTAGTCGGCGGGTTTATGGAGCCACACTTCTTGCACGAAGTACCGCTGGTGGCGGCTGTTGTGGGGCGTGGTTGCTGGCCAGTCATATAGGATTCTCGAAGTTTGCGCAACGCCTCGATCTGAGCGGGTGTCGGAATCAATGCTGGGTTCTTCATCGAAGCGAACATACCCGTCGGGTCCCCTACGTAATCAAAGTGAATGCTCGTTGGCTCCAGTCCGACAGCTTTAAGGCAGTCGCCGACCGTTTTTTCAAGCAGCTGAGTATTATCTTTTAGTTCCTCGAATTCGTGCGCAACCATCTCTTTTTTTACATAGTTGGAGCAGTACTTTTGTAGGGCGGAGAGCATGTTCTCGCTGGTTCTGCCGCTCTTCTGCAATGTTCCCTCAATAAGGTGTTTCGGAGAAGAAACATGTGCTCGAGCGACACCCGTTGCCACAATTCTTCTGAGCGCCTTGGTTTCCCCTTCGATTCTAAGCACCAGTTCGAAGTCTGTGTTGGGGTCCATGAAAATAAGCGACCCGTCGAACACTTTGTTCTCGTATCCCGGGGCGGTCTTCCTAGAATGTGTGGCCAAAACTGGGCAAGTTGCGGCCGAAACAGTGTAAGAGCCGTTTGTGAATACGTCGCACACTTGTCCCTCTGCTGACACGGTTAACGCCACTTGTCCCCCTGCAACTGTGAATCTTTGACCAGAGGCCAAGCATCCACAACTGTATTCCCACAGTCTCTCCGTCGGTTGTTGATGCCACTCAATCGGATCAGCGCGGCTTATAAGATGTGATAATATGTCCCCGGCGTCGCTATAGGTTTCGTCGGGAAGATTCTTGGTCAGCCAGCTCAAATCTTCAGGGGACCCTGAAAAGGTTCGGAGCACTTTGTCTTTGGTGGCTGGAAACATGGCGTCGTCACCGTTGAGGTCCCATAGAAGTTGCATCACGTCGTCTCTTCCAGACAAGTTTATACCAGCCCACCAAGGCTGACTTTGACATCCGCAGACAGAGCACGTCTTAACACCTATAATCTCTGCCTGACAAGCGCCGCTTTGATAACCGCTTCCGCATACGCACCCTTCAGAACTACAATGTTCACACATTTCTGTATCACCACCAAACCACGGTTTTCATACTGCAGTGGCCGCCTTCACTAGGGGTAGCGGATGCTTGCAGACTATGCAGCTCTGTAAAACCGGGGGCTGCTTTGTATGGCATTTGGGGCACTCTTCCTCTTGTTTTTGACCGCATCTCTCGCAGTATGCGTCAAAAAAAGTGGGTTGACCACATTTTATGCAGACTATTTGCAAAAACTGCCCGCATGATGGACAGCTGGAATAGTCTTTTCTGATTTCCGCCTTACATCTGAGGCACCGAACATAAACTGGGGACTCCTTCCCGCAAAAAGGGCACACTGCGTCCTCGGGCATCACAAGTTTTGAACAATATCTACATGGTCTCTTAAAACTAGGCAAAATTTCTCATATCCTTCTACCTAAAAATATTTGGTAAAATAAAAACATAACGTTTATTTAATTCCAAGACTTATACGAGCGTTGATATTGCAGTCATTCACTCGAAACTATGAGGATAAGAGCACGGAGGAAGGATTCCAGTTTGTTTTCAAGTGCGACGTATGCGGCGACGGATACGAATCACCATTTGTGGCGTCAAAAACCTCCAAGAAAAGAGGATTCTTTAACAAAGTGTCGCAGTTTGGAGGGATGATAAGCAACGACGCACGCCTGGCTGGAGCTTTGGGCGGCCCAGCATACCAGACCCCCGAGTGGAACAAAGAGCGGGAAGCCGCTTTCCAACAAGCTTCTAACGAAGCCATGACACACTTTCATAGATGTCCCCGTTGCCACAAATATGTGTGTGACCAAGACTGGAACGAGGAGGCGGGTGGCTTGTGTACAGATGATGCGCCAAAAATGGCTTCTGAAGTATCGGCAGCCAAGGCTCAGGCGTCGAGCGGCCAAGTTTGGGCGTGGAAAGAACAGCAGTCCCAGATACCATTCGCTGGCGACATGAGTACTAGGCAGACGGTGTGCCCGAGCTGTGGCAAAACATCTGGCTCAGGCAAATTCTGCAACAACTGCGGCGCCCCGCTTGGAATGAGAAAGTGTCCCAGTTGTGGAACCGAGAACAACCCGTCGGTTAATTTCTGTGGCAACTGCGGCACAAAGCTGTGACCCTGACCACCACTGTTGACCACTACGGACACCCAATAGATAGACTGACCCATCACACGCAGTTGTTCCAACTACTCCAGTGGACTACGTTCCTTTGTTCGCATCGAGGTTAACTCAATTGTAAGCTGAGAATACTGGGAACCCAGCGTTTCCTGCGAGAAACAGTGGACCATACACGAAGCCGCGCATATTCAAAGACGAAATCTTAAGTGTGCTCCGTAGACCACACAAATATCTTTAGGAAGCGCATTCAGTTGAAACCGGGATTCAATTGTCTAAAGACACTTTCTTTACTACTGTTGGAGTCGGCGGCATAGTCTTAAAGGGGAACTGTGTTCTAATTGTGTTCGACGCATCGATTAAACGTTGGACCCTTCCAGGGGGACACGTTGAAAAGGGAGAGGCACTCGTTTCCGCCTTGCAGAGAGAACTCTGGGAAGAAACCCGAGTTGAAGCCGTTGTCGAAAAGGTGGTGGCTCTACGCCACGCTGTTTCGTCAGAGGGTGACTCCGATCTCTACTTGGTTTACCTGATGAAATGGGCCAGAGGCGAGCCGCTTGCGGACGGCTTGGAAATCCTGGACGCCAAGTTCGACGATGTGCAAAGGGTTTTGAGTGACTATGAACTCTCCGGACTCACCAGAAGACTGGTTGAAAAACTGGTCGCGGGCGAATTATTGGGGCTGTCAGAGGACAAGTACCGACCGTTAGAAACACAGAACATTACAAACTACACGCTTATCTGTTGAGAAACATATTCAAAGCCGGAATCCGATGCGTCTGAATGATTAAAAAGGAACGAGGCATCATAGTATACCCTGTTTGCGTCTACCCGTTTCCTTTTATCGGGCGGTAATCCCAAGCAGAACGTGAATTCCTCGTTCTATGTTCGACGATTGAGCAGTCGCACACCCACTATAACAAGAACCGTTCCCACCGCTCCCATTATCCCGAGCACTGTAAACGGAAAGACGAGTGTTTCCCAGGGCTGCTGACCCTGCGCTTGGCTGGACTGGACATGGTTCACAGTAATGTTTTGAACATACACATTCGACTTCGAACTGACCACAAGAAAATATGGTTCAGAAGGAAGGTTCGTAATGAAAGACCCCTCAGCGCTCGTTCGATTGTATATCCATTGACTTGGTGTCGAGTTGACTGTCATGGCATATGTCCCATTGGTCGCGGAAAATAGCTTGCTGTATTCACTTGTATTCAGCAAGTACAAGGTGATTCGGGCCGATGCGTGCCACCCGACGCTTATCTGTCCGGGTCCGTTCACAGTTGTCAAGAAAAAACTAGTGTTGGGCTCAAGCATGAACTGTCCAAACCCGAATTCATTGGACACACCTACACTAGTGACCGCGAAAAGAGGTAGTGCCACTGCGCCAAGCACCACCAAGACTATTAGCACCGCGCCAACGACTATTAATAAAACACCCACCATGGTGGCGGCCGTAGACCTTTGAATCGTTGACGTCTGATTACCCAAGTTGATGCCACCGTGGCCCTCTGTGCCCGACTGAACGAAGTTTTTCAATAGGTTCACCGCTTGGACTCCACGTTCAGTGAGCCTATACTTTCCCTGTTCATTCTTGTCAATAAGGTTGCCCAGCATTTTCAGATGATAGTTGAGTTTTCCAGTGTTGGCGATGCCCAGAGCTGACATGATTTCGGTATAGCTCGCAGAGTCCCTCGAATAGAGAAAATCAAGGATGTCACGCCTAGTCGGGTCGCTCAGAGTTTTGTATAGAGCAGACCAGTCAGAGCCCATTTCCGATATTGCTCCTAAGGTAAACCCACGATTCCCACTACTTTACTGTTTTTGATTAGTTCTGCGGTTAAGTCAGTTTGAATAGACGACTACACGGCTGTTTCAATTGATAAATTTTCTTATCAATAACCCACTACTCACTCGTTGAGCCGAAGACTTGCGATTTGTAACTGGGACATCGGTATCCACCGTTTGTAGTCTTCAACGGCGCTATGAACGACTCTTACTTTCTCACTCTCTCATCACTTTTAACTCGAATTGTGTTTCGAAAACTGGTTTAAATGAAACGCAGTGATTAAAAGGATTGTATAGTGTGACGTGTCCGCAACTTTCTGTACGCAGCAGTAACAGAACCTGAGGTCAACGTTTCGAGCATAGTGAGCCCAGTTTGTAGTGTCATGAAAACACATGTGTGTCTGTTCTTGGAGATATCCACAAAATCTGTCTTTCGGCTTAACCGGGCGTAAAGATTTTTCCCGCTTTGAGTACCCGTACAACATTTTGAGGAGCAAGGGTTTGAATGTCGCGTAAAGGGTTTCCACCAACCACGACCAAATCCGCCTGATAACCTTTCTTAATGTGTCCAGACTTGTGGAGACCCAAGCATTCAGCTGCCCTTGAGGTAGCTGCAACCAACGCCTCCTTGTTGCCGAGGGCTCCTGCGAGGTCCACAATTTCCCGATAATTTTCGCCGTGCCGTTGAAAATCCGCCCCAACACAGTCTGAGCCGCAGACCACCTTCAACCCGTAGTCCTTGGCTATTTGCAAATCCTCTGAAAAATGCTTTTCCACAAGCGCTTTTTCTCTGGGGTCCCAACTCAACTTAACGGCGTGAAACACACTGAGTGTGGGCACATAGTATATTCCTTTATGTCTTATTTCCTTCGCGATCTCTGGCGTAAGCCCCACTCCGTGTTCAATCGAGTCCACTCCTGCGTCGACCGCGTTGACTATTGCTTGTTCCCCTATCGCGTGCGCTGCAACTTTAAGACCCGACCGGTGCGCTTCGTCCGCAATGGCTCTGAGTTCCTCCAAAGTAAATTGTACGCGCGTGGCTCCGCCTTGTGGTGAAGCACCCGAAGCATAAACTTTTACTACTTCCCCGCCATCCCTTAAAACCATTCTAACCGCTCTCCGGCACTCCCATGGGCCGTCGCAATAATAAGAATAGGACAGTTCCTGGGCCATCTTAATTGGTAGAACAATGGGGTCGTCGTCTCCGCCGGTTTGCGCCAAAGACTTTGAACAGGAAACAACTGTGGGTCCTTCGACCACGCCTTCTTTGATTGCCTTGCTTAGGTGAATACCCGCTTTGCTTCCGAGGTCTCTTACCGCTGTGAAACCAGCATACAACACGCGTCGCAGGTCGCCTATACTTCTCAGAGCCGCCAAAGCATCGTTTGCGGTCACCCATTCTATTAAGTCAAAGCGTTGGCTGCCAAAGAAATGTACGTGGGCGTCGATCAATCCAGGCAAAATTGTGGTGTCTTTCACTTCTATCAGTTTGGCGTCCCTATACTCTTGCGTGTCGCTCTGCGGTCCGACTTCTTCAATTATACCAAGTTCCTCATCCACCACTACTGCTGCTTCTTCAATGAGTTCCTCACCAGTAAACAGTCTCCCTTTTAAAACTATTTTTGACATGCAATGGTGACCCGAAGTATCAAATAAATCTGTCAGACTTAATCAAACATTTTTCCAATAAAGCTGAAAACTCCGGATTTGTTTTGTCTGGGTAAGGCTTCTATTCAATTATTCGCTTGATGGTGATGGATGCCAACGCTAGTAGGAGCAATGTGTATCCCAACAAAACGGTTATGTCGGTCGGTACATTGGAATAATCGCCTGTTAGCAACAGGGCTCGGATCGCGTCAACAGCATAGCTAAGCGGGTTGGCTAGGGCTATTGTTTGCAACCATTTTGGCATCAGGGTAATGTGGTAAATCGCGTTGCTGGCAAAGAAAAGGGGCATGGTAATTACTTGACCTATACCCATCATTCTTTCGCGGGTTTTCAACATGGAAGCTATGAACATTGATGAACTCGAGAAACACATTGCGAGCAACACCCCCACCATAAAAACACCCGCGACACCGGCAGGGTTGAAGAGCACGTTTACACGTATTATCAGTGCCAAGGTGAACACTACCACGGCCTGAAATATGCCTCTTATGCTAGCTGCCAATGCTTTGCCAACTATTACGGAAGATTGTGGTGAAGGTGTCGATAGTAGTTTGCTAAGCAAGCCGAGGTCTCTCTCCCAGACGAGTGTTATGCCGTAGAAAATCGCGATGAACAACACGGACTGCTAAAACACGCCGGGAGCGATGAATTGAATGTATGTGTATCCGCTTAGTGCTATCCCTCTTACCTTGCTCAACGCTTCGCCAAAGACAAGTAACCACAAGGCTGGTTGCACCGCTCTTATCCAGAGCTCCGACGATGCATGGCGGATCTTTCGTGCCTCTATTTCGGCTATGGTTGCAGCGGCCCACAGAAACCTTTTGAAGTAGTTTAGAGTCAAATCGTTCACCTTGCGTGTCGTCTAAAGCTCCTGCGCGTAAGCCGAGTCTGTCTCAGCGTTTCGGCCTCGTCGATCCTCACGTTCGTGTACTTTAGGAACACATCGTCCAAACTGAGTCTGCTCAGCGAAAGCGATGCCACTTTGACACCCATTTTTGAAGTTCACCCAAGATTTTGGGGATAGTTTTCTCAGCGTTACCGTTTGGCACTATCAGCACCTCTTCCTTTTTATCGGAAATTATGCTCCCATTTCTCTGGGTAAAAGGATTGGTTGACGCGCAGAGAGGTCGTTGAAGCCATTTTGATCAAAACAGAATCTTACTGATATGACGTCTCCGCCAACAGCTTTCTTGAGTTCGGATGGTGTTCCGGAAACCACGATTCTTCCCGCATTCATGATGACCAGTCTGTCGCACAGTTCGTCTGCCTCGGTCATGTCATGCGTGGTCATAAACACGGTCATGCCGAACTCTTTGTTCAGCTTCTTTACCTGTTTCCACACTTCCCTTACAGAGGGGTCGAGACCAATGCTTGGCTCATCCAAAAACAGTATCTTTGGGCGATTCACCAAGGCTTGGGCAATTTCCAAACGCTTCATCATGCCACTGGACCGAACGACTCTTTGCGCAGCAGACAGACCATTTCCAAACGCTTCATCATGCCACCGGAATAATTCTTGACGAGTTCGTTAGCCCTGTCCAAGAGACCCATATACTCCAGTGCCTGCTTGATTCGCGCTTCTCTCTCCATTCTGCCACCTATGTGGTAAAGTTTGGCGAAAACCAATAGGGTTTTCGCATCCCGTCAGGTTACCGTCCGCGGAAACCTCCTGTGAGACGCTTCCTATTATTTGCCTGACAGCTGACTGCGATTTGAGTGCATCGATGCCCAAAATCTTTATGGTTCCAGATGTAGGTTTCATAAGGGTAAGCAGCATTTTGACGGTGGTTGTCTTCCCAGCTCCGTTAGGGCCGAACGAACCATACAGTTCTCCTTCATCGACTGTAAAACTGATACAGTCAACGGCTCTGATTCTTTTCTCGTAAACCTTGGTTAGTCCTTCCACCTCAATCGCGTGTTTCATTCGATTACGCTCACCCGCTTTCAGTCCAATGATTTCACCACTGCTTCAAGGCTGAGGTGACACGGCAAAGGTTTCATTTGAGGCGTGCATCGCTTTAACCACCTTGCCCAACAATATCTGTAGAACAGTCTTTTCTCTGGCATCAAGTGAGTCAAAAAGCGATGACAACGCTTTTCTTCTGGTTTGCCTCCATTCCTCGAACACTCGCTCTCCGAGCTCCGTAAGGCTTACTTCAACCTCTCTCTCATCTCTGCTGCTTCGCTTCCTAGTGACCACTTTGTCCCGCTCGAGTCGTTTAATCACTATGGTTACTGGACTCGAAGTTGTTCCAAGCTGCGACGCAATGTCCTTGATTCTGTGTGGGCCAGACTTGTAAAGGAAGCGCAAGATCCAGAACTGTTCAGGAGTAATATTGTCCTTGTTTACTTGTCGTGTAATGGTGCGTGAATTCCGCCAGATTTCCCATACGGCGTCAACGATTCTATCGGTAATCAGACTATTCCCATGAGCTCCAAGAGTTTCGCCTTTATCGACACCTGTCTTTCTTCTATTTCTCCCATTTGTAGGCATGGATTACACGACTTTGCTAAAATTATTTTTAGCATAAAATCTTTTCGATCACAAATTGTTTTTAAATAAAATTATCCATTCAGCTTTTCGCAAGGAGCATGCTTTTCGAATCCTTCTTGTGAAGTCGAGTTTTGAAACCGTGTTCTCTCTGGTTTATGAATACGACTATACGAATATTTTGTTTTTCTGTTTGGACCTGAAACTAATCCTTTTCTTCTTTTTTGTGGATTTGTCTATTATGTCATTAATTGGTTTATCAACTCTATGATGATGCAGTATTTGCATGGCCCTAGTTTTTGGGAGTGCAACAATCGACATGTAAAGCTCATGAGCCCTGGATTTCATAACGTCGCCTGTCCCCACAGAGCTGTTTATCTCAGACAGGACCACTGCGAGCTTGTTTCTTTCTTCTTCCAGCTCCTGTGCAAAGTTGGCATCGGATATTTTGCCCTCTTCTTTGAGTTTGTTAAGTGTCTCTATAGCGCTGAGCGCTTTTGATAGACGCGTTGTCAGCGTCTCTGTCACTTTCACTTGTTCTTGAGGAAAATTTCTTCTTATATAGCGGGACAGCAACGGACCCTGCAAAACTAGTGAAATAAACACAACACCGAGAACAACTGTTACAAGTGTCTCCTTGTAGGATAATGCAGACGGAATTGAAGCCACGAGCACAACCGAGATGGCGCCGCGCATACCTCCCAAAACTGCGACGTTCGCCCACCTACGAGTGTTTTCTCCTGCTTTACCAAACAAAACCAGTATGGGGTACACCGAAGCCAGCCTAGCCACGGTTACTGCAAAATAGGCCACCGCGATGAGCGGAAGTCCTCGTGCGAGGCTCAGCAAATTTGTGTTGAGACCGATGAAGAGAAATGCTATGGAATTCGCGACGAAAGCTAAAATCTGCCAAAAAGACTTGACGGTTTCACGTGCAGCCGGCTCAACAACGCTTCTTATGGTCAAATTGCCGTAGTAGAGACCGGCTACAGCCACTGCTACCAAACCAGAGAAACCCAGCGCCGTTGCCACAGCATAGGACCCGTATACTCCCGAAATCGTAAGAATCGTTTCGGTCAACGAATCTGAGACAAAAGTGGAAATAACTTCCACTCCGAATCCCATGGCCAATCCTACGGCAGCCCCGCCCCCAAAAATATACGTAAATGCGAATACCGCTGATATCAAGGAGAGATGGCCAACTGAACTTGAAGCTAGGACAAGTGAGAACACCACTATACCAGTGGCGTCGTTGAACGCGGCCTCTGTGTCCATAAGAGTCGCCAGCCGCCTAGGCACACGCACTCTTCGGAACACCTCGAGTACGGTGGCCGTATCCGTGGGTGAGATAAGAGCCGAAAACAAAAAAGATGTGTACTCAGATAGACCAGCCACTTTCCAAAGCAACAGTCCCCCTACAAATGTGGCGACAACTACACCCACCGTCGCAAGCAGTATGCCGGGTCTAATGGTGGATTTTAACTCTGAAGACTTAATGTTCATCATTGATTCGAACAGCAAAGGTGGCAAAACCAAACCCGTGAAAAGGTTGTCGACAAAGTTGTTGAAAAAAGAGTTTATTCCCGTAAGCGACGAAACAGACGAAGCCGCGAAAATTATACCCATGAACACCAGGACCAACGTATAGGGTAGCCTGACTTTTCGGGACACTATTGAGCCCACAAGCATTACTCCCAGCAACCCAGTTATTACTAGTTCAATGTTGGGTGTCGCACTCAAACGAATTCAGCAGTCGTAGTTCAACAATGTGATATGAGTGTTTTGTATTAACTCAGTGCCAACCCTCCCCTAATCAGCGTTGTTCAGCCATAATACGTTTTTTGTGAATGGGGAGTCCACGCATTCTAATCGGTTGATACTAAGCGATTGGTGGTTTTCGATTCGCCTAGACCACTACACAAGGCACTTCTTCGACTGTATAGAGCTGTTGACACTTATCGAAACATAATCTCTTTTCAAACTTTTACCAAATTATATCTAAGACGAACGCTCAGTCTGGTTTGGATTAAAATAGCCTTAGAAGTTCAATCAAAAGTCGCACCGACGATAAATATTGTTCATCGCATGTATCCGAACCTTAATTCATGCAACTCAGCTCTGCGCTAGGTCTTTCGGATTCGACCCCGAATATGGAGGGTCTCTACGATGTCAAGACATCGATTGATGCACATAGGCGACGGCCCCGCATGGTTTATTGTTGCGAACCAAGTAGGTTTCCATCAGTTGGACCACCGACATTTGCGAGCAGTCGGCTGAGCTCCAATCGTGTTCTGGATGCGAAGTGATTTTCGAACCTTCCGCGATGCTGACCAGTACTGAATCATCTTCGCCCAAGAATCCAGGAGGGAGCGAAAACCAGTGCTACGTCAAACAAAAAATATGGCCAAACACTGAAATAACCCAATCGTTGGGTTAAGGCGCAGGGTCCAAGCACTAGGTCAGCAGAAAGCTGTTGTGAATTTCATCGTTCCGGACTAAAGTGTGACAAATCAATGAGAATAATGTGAACCCCAAAAATTCGACCAAAACCTTCAATTTTTCAGGCTTCGGTGCAGCTCTGGTTGTGACTGCTCCTAATCCAACGGCAGCCGCTGAGAAATAAACCGGTGAAGGTAATAGAGCCAGCAAATAAAGCAAGAGCCCAAACAGGTTCAGGACGCTCTAATTCCCAATCTTCTGTATAAATTTACTTTTTTCTCCTCTCCGTTGCGAATTTCAGGAGAAGTTCCTAAACAAATGTTTGGATCTGAGAAGCTTATAGCACACCGTGGTTTCTAGAAGCATGTTCAAGTTTCCATCAGTATCTTTAAGCGACACGGTCGTGGAAACGGTTCACTTGGTGAACCCCAGTGACGCCAACCCTTTGGGGATACTGCACGGCGGAAACATGATGGACTGGCTGGTCTCAGCCGCGATGCTGGCCGTGTCTAGGCTCAGCAGAGGAAACGCCGTTCTCGGCTCTCTTGACAGCGTGTTCTTTGTGAACCCTGTTAGAGTCGGCGACGTAGTGTTTGTCAAAGCGTGGGTCGAGTACACAGGGAACAGCTCCTTGGAAGTGGCCGTTAGGGCAGAAGCTGAAAATTTGATTAATCAGACCAGCTCGGTAACGACTTTTTCGCATATGGCGTTTGTGACGGTGGGCCTAAGAGGGGAACCCAGGGCTGCGCCCATAAAGGTAAAACCCAAGAAGAACGAAGTTGTGGCCTACAGATCCGCTGAAAAAAGGTATTTAGAGCGTAGAAAGGCTTTGGCTGATAGAAAGCAGAGAAGCGTGGACCTAACTACGTATGCTCCGCAGTCCAAGTGGAAACTGAATTTCTCAAAGATAGTCCTTCAAGACGATGTGGTCTACGGCGACCTTATGTTTGGCGGCAAACTTCTAAAGCTTCTCGACGAACTCACGGGGACACTGGCTACTAGGTACTGCAAGGGGGCAGTTGTTACGGGCTCGGTAGACGACATGAATTTCTACTATCCGATAAGGGTGGGCGACATACTGGATATCACTGTAGCTATCAACCATGTGGGACGGTCTTCGCTTGAGATAGGCGCCAAAGTGTTCTGCGAAGACCCTTTTACTAGTAACAGGCATCATGCTGCGACCGCTTATTATACGTTTGTCCACGTAGACTCCAACGGAAGAGCCGTGCCAGTCCCGCCTTACGCACCCAAAACCCAAGATGAAAGGCTTCGTTGGACCCAAGCCGAACAACGCTCAGAGGAACGCAAGAAGAGAATTTCAGCGCTCAAAGAGTTGCTTGAAAAGCCTGGTTCCTCAATTTTCTAATTTTGCAGTAAGCGTTATAGGCGCGCAGATTGTGCTTCGCCTTATGGCTGACACAAAGATATACATTTCCGCCGACATGGAGGGCGTTACTGGCGTGGTGTCCACAGAGGATGTTTCTCCAGGTAGACAGAATTACGAACGCTTCCGTAAACTGATGACCCAAGACGTAAACGCAGCGGTGGAAGGCGCAGTCGAAGCGGGTGCCACAGAGGTTTTGGTGAACGATTCACACGCCGAAATGATAAATATTTTGATCGAAGAGCTTCACCCCAAAGCCAACCTGATCTCTGGTGAACGTAAACCACTATATATGATGGAGGGTATAAACGAGTCCTTTGAATGCGCCATGTTCGTGGGTTACCACTCAATGGTGGGTGGAAAAGGCGTTCTGAGTCACACAATGTCCGGAGTGAGCAGGGTTCTTCTCAATGGCAGACCAACCAGCGAGGCCGAGATCAACGCTGCGTTGGCGGGTCACTTCGGAGTACCCGTAACTATGATTAGCGGAGACCAATTCACTGTGGCCGAAGTCAAAGAAGTTTTGGGTGGTGTTGAGGGAGCCGTTGTCAAGTATGCAATCGACCGTGGTTCTGCAAGATGTCTGCATCCCGAAACCACGAGAAAAATAATTAAGCAGGCTGCCTACAACGCAGTCAAAAAAGCCGCCGCGATCCAAGCCTATAGACCGAAAACACCCATCGAATTCGAATTCGAGTTTCTGCAACCCAGCATGGCCTCTAGGGCTTCCTATTTACCCTTTGTACAGCAGCTTGACCCAAGAACCGTTAAGGTTTCCGCCCAAGACGCGCTTACCGCTTGGAGACTTTTTTGGTCGACGTTGCTATTGGGTAGAAGCGCTGAACCCAGGGTCTACTAGAACAAATACCTCAGGCTTTCTTCGGGTCGCCGCGGTTTTTGAGCGGTAGCTGCGCTGATCAAATATGTATCAACTTATATGCCGCATGTCCTCTATTAGGGTTCCAGCATTTTCCTCTGATTCAGCACTGGACAGTGCCAGAAATGGATTAATAACCAACGCTGATTTTATTCAAAAGGGATTTGATGGCTCAATCAAAACCATTGAAAGCTCTTTGTGAGGCTATATCGGTCATTAAAAACCCTTTGAACCCTGTTGATAAGCGTTTGAAAGCGAGAAAGGCGCACTCTAGAAACCGGCTGTTTATCATTTTATTTTGTGTACGACGGTTGAACCCAAATGGTTGAATCAAACAAGGCAATAGGAAGAACAGTGGCAGCGGTGGTCGCGGTCATAATTGTGGTAGCCGTGGTTGGAGGCGTAGCCGCACTGCGGGGCGATTTGTTTGCTATGAGAACCAACACTGGCTACCTGACGTTGGCCGCGCAAGATCCTGGGCCCATCGCAGGCGTACAGTTGGTATATCTTGAGGCTTCCGAGGTGCAGGTTCACAACACGAATGGTACATGGATCACAGTTCTCGACACGCCCACTTGGATAAGGATGAACTATGTCCTTAACACTACAACTGACTTCGTAACTTCGAAGCTCCAAGCGGGCACCTACGACCAAATCAACATCATTGTTCCAACAGGCGGGGTCAAGGTCACCGTAAATGCGTCGGCCGTTTCGCTGCCCTTGGTCTCCGTAAAGGGGTTGGTAAACGTGACTGCGGAAGTTCCAAGCGGCGCCCAGACGGGGATAAAGATATACACACCGTTCACCATTGAGGGAGGTGCAAGTGAAACCGTGGTTCTGCACTTTCACTTGGTTCAGACAGGCGAAGGCAAATTCATGTTGACTCCTCAGACAAACGCTGAAAACAATACGTCCAGTGCTCAGTTCGTGGCCCAGTTGTTCAACGCACACATGTCTGCCATAGGCTCAAAGAACACTATGCAGCTGGGCTCAGAATACTCCTCAGAGGCGAACGTCAGCTGGCTCATAAACCAATCCGTCGTAGCATTCTCTAGAAATGTGTCTGGCACAACCTCTATTGACACGAGTTGGCAGCAGTTTTTCGCGTTGTTCAACGCATCCAAGTACACAGTTTTGGTGGATTACGTCAACGTAACTGGAAACACGGCGACGGCTTCGGGAACGGTTACACTCAACATAGCGACGCCCAGCCAAACCGTTTCTCTGGTGTTGCACGACAGCGTGAGTTATGCATTCAACGGTCAGGTTTGGCAGATAACCCGTGAAAGTGTTACCTAGTCGCTTCCGAACACCTTTTCTATCCCTTTTTTAGAAGTTGAATTGTTTGCTTTCACGTTGCAAAAACCGTTTGAACTGCGGAGTAACTCTTTTTAAATCAGGTCGAATACGGGTTTTATGCGAATATCTGAGTACGAGGTTTATCAGCTGGGTAAAGAGGTCGCTCAAGGACAGACTTGGGCTTCCTCCGCCATTATTGTGAAACTCACAACTTCAGACGGTTTGGTGGGCTACGGGGAGGCGGTTCCGACTCTGAGGGTGCAGCCAGTGGTTGCTTCGCTGCATGAGGTGGGTAGAGTGTACAAGGGAAGAGACCCTTTCGACTTGGAACGCAATAGGTGGGAGTGGTACAAACACGACTTTTACCTCTCCGAGTCATTTGAATCAACAACGGCTCTCAGTGCGTTTGACACGGCTTGCTGGGACATAGTGGGTAAGTCTTTGGGTGCGCCTCTCTACAAACTATTGGGTGGTCTTTTCAGAGATAAGATAAAGGTCTACGCCAACGGATGGTACAGTAACTGTGTAACACCCGAACAGTGGGCGGAAAGAACAAAGCAGGTGGTTCAAAAAGGATACAAAGGTTTAAAGTTTGATGTATTTGGTGCCTATTTTAATTGGATTGATGACAAAGGCATTAAAACGGCTGTTGAAAGACTCAAGGCGGTAAAAGAAGCGGCTGGCGATGATGTAGAACTAATGGTCGAGCACCACGGACGGTTCAATCCGAACTCGGCCATAGCAATAGCCAAGGCGCTTGAACCCTTTGACCCGTTATTCGTCGAAGAACCGGTTCACCCCGAAAACGTGGAGGGTTTGGCCAAATATCGTGAGAGCACATCGCTCAGGGTGGCGCTGGGTGAAAGAGTCCTCACCAAACAACACTTTGTATCACTCGCCAAGCGGGATCTGCTTGACTTCTTCCAAGCGGACATCACCAATATAGGCGGTCCAACCGAGGCAAAGAAAATGGCGGCTATAGCCGAAGGCTTCGGTGTCGAAATGGCCTTCCACAACGCCTTCGGACCCATTCAAAACGCGGTCACAATCCAACTTGACGCCGCAATACCCAACTTTTTGATCCAGGAGTCGTTTTATGATTTCTTCCCCCAGTGGAAACGTGATTTAATAGGCGACTCAACGCCGGTTGTCCACGGCTACTACAGTGTAAGCAACAAAGCTGGAGTCGGGGTGGATGTAAACGAAAAGGTACTCGAACAACTCAAGGTGCAGGGCCAAGAATACTTTAACCCAGACGAACCAGTATGGGTTATCGGCGGTACATGGAAGAATCGTTAATCAAGCACACAACACGGTCAGCGCTGGACAGCGGGAAACAAATTGGCGATTTTGCTCGGCGTACACTCCAAACGAGTGTTTGTGTTCGACGGAATCAGAGCAACCATGGGTCAAATACGGGCAGCGGAAAGATTTATCGTTTGTTAGCTGAGGTAACGATCATGCGGGAGCGCAAAGCGGCGATTGTCCTCGGCGCCGCGTTCGTTTCATTGTCAGTGGCGATAAAACTCTTTGGTGAAGATATTTGGATAAATTCTCGGCTTTTTACAATAATTAATGGGTCACAGTTTCCCGCGATTAATTCGGTTATGCTCGCCCTTTCAAAGTATGGCAGAGAAGAAGTGTGGATACCAGTTGTCCTATTGCTTTGGTGGTTTGGCGGAAGGTCCCACAAAAGAGCGGCGTTTCTACTTGCAGCGGCATTCGTATTGGCCATAATTCTGGGTGAAATATCGAAGTCTGTGATGGCCGAACCCAGGCCATTCACAATCATTCCCTCAGACAAGGTGTTGGGCGTTCGGCCAACAGATTTCAGTTTTCCATCTGGACACGCTGTCATAGTGTCTACAGGAGCTTTGATCGTGCTCAGCACTCTGCCCAAAAAGTTTTCGATACCCCTGCTTGTGGAAGCAATTCTAGTGAGTTATTCCAGGCTCTATATAGGCGTGCACTGGCCGCTTGATGTTGTCGGCGGATGGCTTCTGGGAGGATTCTGCGCTGAGCTCGTTTTGTCCGAAGAAGAACGGTTGAGACCCGCCTATGAATTCTTTGCCGAGCTTTGGGACAGAATCGTTTATTCGGTCAGGTATCAACATCCGAAGACAGAAGAAGAGGAGGAAGAGGAGGAACAAGGTTAGGTTGAATGCTGTGTTGGATAGCCATTTGGCCGCAGGGGCAGGTCTGATATGGCACAAAATTCTTGCTCAAAGCATATCTTTTGTATAATCAACTACCCGCAGCTATTTCTTGAATGTATTCAAAAGTTGGGTTAGTAATCCACCCATAATCGGCGTTAGCCGATGCAGCGCACCTGACCATTCTTAATCCACAAATTTTCGTTTTTTCCTTCAGACATGACTCAGTAAAGCTTAAGTAATTTATAACTAAAACAAATTTTATCCGCTTCAGGTGATGGCGTTCGCCTTTAACTGCCCTGAGGGCTGATAACGCCTACTAATAAGTAGGCGAAAAAAATGTTGACCCTCTGGCTTCAAACAACGATTCAAGTAAGTGGTGTGTTGTTCCTTTCGCCGCTTATAAGCGGGATACTGAGTCAACTCAAGGCAAAGGTTGAATCTAGGCGTGGTCCAAGTATTTTTCAACCTTACAGGGACCTCAGAAAGTTTTACTTAAAAGAAGTCACGGTGCCGCAGGGGTCATCTCTATTTTTTGTTGCTTCGCCGTATTTCGTATTTGGAGTATACCTTTTGATATCGTTGGTTATTCCGGTTATTCTCCCTTTTCCGACGGCTTTTGCGCCGTCAGTAGATTTTTTGGGGGGAGGATTACTCTTTGCGTTAGCGGGAATGCTACAAGTTCTGGCAGCCATTGATGCAGGCAGCAACTTTACGATTCTTGGGGCGAGTCGTTCAGTATCTTTTTCGGCTTTGGCTGAACCCACTTTAATAACGGTGTTCTTTGCGGTTGCCTTTGTAAGCGGCACGGATAATCCTTATGCAACGGAGAACGTGATTCTGGGTTCTGCGTCCACATATTTTTCTGTACCGCATATTCTTTCAAGTATCGCATTCTTCATGCTTTTACTGTTCGAGACCGGAAAGCTTCCCTTAGAGAGTTCTGGTCTAATGGAGCTTGGAATGATCGATGACGCGAGAACCTATGAATACTCAGGGAAAGCGCTGCTTCTCTTAAAGTATTCTTCTTTCATAAAGCAATATCTTTTGGGTTCGGTTTTCCTCAACGTGTTCGTCTTTCCATGGGGACTACAAACGGGACTTATTGGTTCATTATTGGACATACCAATAATGCTGGTCAAATGGTTGGTTCTAATAACCGTAATCGTCTACATTGAAGAAACATTCGCTAAGTTGAGATTGTTCAAGGTGCAGGACTATTTGGCGATCTCGTTTGCTCTTGCGATCCTGTCTCTACTCTCCTTTAGGCTCGGTGGCGTCGTGTGATTACACAGGAAATTTTGAGTCTTATCAGCTTGACACTGCTTGTTTCGGCGATAGCCATTCAGAGCCAATCGTACATCAAGCCCATGATTAGAACCATCATTTTGCAGTCAGTGCTTTTGGGTGCGATAACCGCCTTGGTGGGATTTGAGGAGTCATCTTACGAACTCTATTTGCTCGCTGTGCTGATTGTGTTTCTGCGCGGAGTTCTTATTAGTTACGTGTTGGAGCAGAGATTGCCTCGCAACAACAAATTTGTTCGTGAGTATCTACCAGGAGTTGCTTCGCTCACCTTGGTGAGCATAGTGGTGATCATGCTTTCCTTTCTACTTTACTACTTCGCATTCTTTGGTAAGCTTGGTTCACCAATCGGAGCAATCGGTTTGTCCCTGATGGTTCAGGGCGTACTCCTTATAATGACGAGAAAAAACAGCTTTGCGCATGTCATAGGCTACATAGAAGAAGAGAATGGCATCATATTTATTGGTTTGAGTTGGGCACCGCTTCCGCTGCTTGTTGAAATAAACGTGTTGTTGGACGTATTCGGCTTAGTCATTGTGAGTTCCGTACTCGTATTCGAAGCCAAAGAGCACTATGTGGTTCAGGAGCTGATTGGCTAATGGATTTCCTATTGGTACTTATCATAGCCATTCCAACCCTTTCGGCGTTGAGTTATTTTTCCAAGTTTTTCAAGATGACTACACTGTTATCTGCTTGTCTCACAGTTGTTTTAAGCTTGTTGTTGAACTCTTTGCACTATGCGGACACTGGTTTCTTTCTTTTAGATGGCCTAAACAAGCTGTTGCTGGTCACAATTGCTTCGGTTTATCTCTTGTCCAGCATTTACGCTTCAGTTTATCACGGGCATCTGGTGCTGTCCAAAGAACTGAGGCTCCATATGACACTGATAAACCTCTTTTCTGCTACAATGTTCTTCACGGTTACAATCAACAACTATGGCTTGCTATGGATAGGCGTTGAAGCGACCACTGTTAGCAGCGCGCTTCTGCTCGTAATAGAAAAGGGATTCACTGCGTTGGAAGCAGCTTGGAGATACATAATAATCGTTTCAACTGGTCTTACAATAGGTTTGATTGCGATAATACTAATTTACTATAACTTTCACTCTCTCACAATTTCGTACTTGCTTTCAGCCAAACGTTCTGCGAATGCAGTCTTGGAGCTGGCTGGTGGTGCCGCTTTGATAGGTTTCGGCACGAAAGTGGGCCTCTCTCCAATGCATACGTGGCTACCCGACGCTCACAGTGAAGCACCGGCTGAAGTGAGTGCCATGTTTTCGGGTGTTCTCCTCCCAGTTGCGCTGTATTCACTTTATAGATTCTATCAGTTGGTTGTCGACCCTCGCATCACAATGCTATATGAGTTCTTTGCACTTCTTACGGTTGTCACAGCCGCCATTCTGCTTCCTTCGCAACGCAACTACAAAAGAATGTTCGCTTATTCAACGATGGAAAACATTGGTACAGCCATGCTGGGTTTCATTCTTGGTGGGCCAGCGGAGGCTGGGGCCATGTTGCTCATTGTGTCCCATGCGTTTGGAAAGGCCTCGGCCTTTTATAGTTCAGGAAACATCTTAGAGAGATTCAAAACTAAGCATATAGACGAAGTAAAAGGTCTAAAGGATTCGATGCCCATAACAGGGGTTACGTTGGGGCTTTCGGCTCTGAGCGTCACAGGAGCGCCACCCTTTGGTGTTTTCATGGGCGAATTGCTCATAATTTTTACGCTGATAACGCTGCATCTTTATTCGGCTGCTTTCATTCTTGTCGCGTCACTGTTCATATCCTTTTCAAGTGTCAACTACAAAGTTTCGAAGATGCTGTTTGGAGAACACGACGTTGAAAAGTCGGAGGCTAAAAGAGGTCAACTCTTGGTGGCTTTGGCGTCAATCGGTTTGTCGCTTGCTGTTACCGTGGTTTACTTGGTGACCTAGTGTGTCGCGGAACCTCAACTATTCGGATATTTTGACTGGGGTGTTTCAAGAGGGCGATAAGTATTATGCGGTTAAAGGCTTGGATAAAACCATTATTGAAGAAACAGGTGTCACCCAACTGGAAAAATATGAGAATTTTCACGCTTTAAAACTTGAGTTTGGCTCTGAGCTCAAAGGGACAGAGGTATTCTGTTTTACTTACGGGCCAACAGCCGGCGGTTTAACGGAGTCAATAGGGTTTGATGTTTACACCTATGGTGAAAGAATACTCCGAGTCATCCCCAAGCCGCTATACAAGAACAGAAACATAAAGATTAGTGGGCTCAATGTTTCTGATGCCTTGTTACGGTTTGAAAGATACAACGCGGTTTTCTCGTCATCTTACTCCATCGCCTTTCTACGATGCGCTGAGAGAATCGTCGGGTTGGATGTCGAACAAGATGTGCAGCTTCTGAGGATCGTAATGCTTGAGCTTGAGCGGATAAGCCACCATCTATACGTGTTGGGTAGGCTATCGGAAGCTGCTTCTCAAAACGTGGCAACCGCTAATTTGTTTGCGTTAAGAGAAACGGTTCTCAGGCTCATCTCGAAGCATTTTGGCCACAGATACTTCTTTGGCATAAACGGCCTGGCGGCTATAAGCAGAGATGTGGATGTTGGTGGGCTAGGAAACGAAATAAAATCGCTTTCCAGAGAGTTCATGGTTTTGTGGGACATGCTAAGCGAGTCAAGGATATTCGTCGACCGCTTACAAACTACATGCATAGCAAAGCAGCCTTGGATGGTCGGGCCAGCTTTGAGAGCGGCTGGTCACAATCACGATACGCGCGAATCTGACCACAGTTTACCCTACAAGGACGTCTACTTTGAGGTTCAAACACACGGAGATGGTGATTCATTGGGTAGGGCAATAGTGCGGGCCAACGAACTGTTGGAATCCGCTCAAATCATACAACAAATAACAGATAAACTCAAACTCGTTAAAAAGCGACGAATAATTCTTGATGCGTCATGCGATGGCGGCGCGATATGCAGACTCGAATCACCAAGCGGAGACCTTTTGATTCTAATTAAACTATCAGGAGGAAAATTGTCCAATATTTATCTGCGGTCGCCGTCAAAGGCCAATCTTCTCGGATTTGTTAATGGCATTTCCAGCAATGTGTTCACCGATTTCCATTTTGCATGGGAGAGCTTTGGTTTCTGGGTTTCTGAACTGGGTGACATCCTTTGAAAAACTGGTTTGTCTACGGAATAAAAAAGGGCGTTGTGACCACGAAATATCCGTCCGGAAAAGCTGAGGATGTGGCTGCTTGGAGTACCAAGCCAGTCAGAGTGTCAGGCGGTCAAGTGGATTGTCCAACAAGTGCCATTTGCGGTGGTGACGTGAACATGGCAAAATGTATCTGCTGCGGCCGTTGCTCGGACAGCTTCGCGCCTAATGACGTTGTTGAGTTGGCTGAAGTAAGAATGAATAACTCATCATTCAAAAGATCATTTCATATATACATACTTGATGCAGGTTCGTGTGGTGCGTGTAACCTAGAGGTTCAGGCTTTGGGCAATCCTTTGTATGACTTAAACAGACTGGGAATATTTTTCACCAATACCCCTCGACACGCGGACGCTCTGCTGGTTGTGGGAGTTGTTGCCGACGCGATGCGAGACGTCTTGGTAGAAACTTACGAGGCCATACCCGAACCCAAACTGGTTTTTGCGGTCGGCTCCTGCGCTTCTTCGGGAACCCTATTCGGTCTCTCCGTCACAAAGGTTCTGAAAACGGACATCATAGTTCCCGGATGCCCGCCGAATCCGTATACGATCTTGGACGCCTTGATAAGGGCTAAGGGTGGCGTAAAGTGATTCTTCAATTCTTGGTTTTAATTTTTCTGTTGCCAGTTTCTGCATCAGTTGTTAGCAGCCGAGCGTCGTACTTTTTGATGGCAACGGCTTCACTGCTGGCCTTGCTGTTCTCCGTGTTCGGCGTTGTTCAGGGTATAACCGAATCAGCGGTTTACGCAAACAACCTGGTTTTGGGATCTGACCCCTTATCCGACTTCTTCGTAATGGTTTCCTCGGTTGTCTGGTTTCTGGCTTCGGTTTATTCGCTCCAATACGACAGCAACCCAAAGACAAATTGTGCAATGTATTCGGTGGCCATTTACTGCATGCTCATAGTTCTGTTGTCTCGATCCACCATACTATTCATGTTTGGGTGGGAAGGCATGAGCATAGCTGGTTTCTTCATGATTGGTTACAAAAAACACGTTAAGAGTTTCCCCGCTTTCGTGTTTTTGATGTTCAGTGAACTCAGTTCTCTACTCCTCATATTAACCTTCGGTTTCTTCTTCTATTTAAGTGGTTCATTCTTAATTCCTCAAACAGCATCGTTAACACCCTTTATTTTTATAGGCATGACAGGATTCTTTATAAAGATGGGTTTGCTTCCGTTTGCAGTGACGGAGTGGCTACCCATAGCACACGGTTCCGCCCCCGCCAACGGCTCCATTCTTCTGAGTTCGGTTATGACGCTTATGGGAGTATACGGGATACTGCGTTTTACAATGATCGCTGGTTCTTCGGTAGACTACGGAATCGCGCTTATGAGTATAGGTGCTTTCTCTGCTCTGTTCGCCGCGTTGTACGCAGCTTCTTCGGAACACACAAAGTCGCTTCCAGCTTTTAGTACGATTGAAAACAACGGTGCCATATTGGTTTCCGTCGGCGCTTACATGGTCACGGAAAGTTTGGGCTACGCCTCTTTGGCTGGGTTCGCACTAGCAACAACTCTACTGTACTCTTTCGCTCACTCCGTTGCGAAGTCTGGTGTATTTATGTTTTCAGGGGTAATAGAGAAAACCACGGGACGAGTAAAACTTACAGACGTGGAGGGTTCACAAAGTGGCTTCAAACATGCAACTGGCGGATTGTTCAGCGCATTGTCTCTGATGGGTCTACTTCCCTTTGGCGGTGGACTGGGTGAATGGATGCTGCTTGAGACTCTTTTTGTTATGAGCACGCTTCCAAACCTCTTCGTTTCAGTTGTCTCCATAATAGTGGGCGCAGCCATAGCTTTGGGCAGTGGCGCTTCACTTGTTGCAATGAGTAAACTCTATGGTTTCGGTGTTCTATGGAAAAAGGGACTCAGTAAAGGAGGGCTGATGAGTTCCGCTCTTTTTTCGACTGGGTGCACCGTCGCCCTGCTAGGGCTGTTAGGCGTACTAGTAATATTTATTTACAATTCGGTTGTAATGGATTTTGCGGATTACAGCACACACCTAATTTTATCGGGTCTTCTGGCGATACCGAACGGCCTACTCATAGTTTCCAGTAGTCCACAGGGAACCTTCGGCTTTGTGTCGCCAACCATGGACTTCGCGCTCATAAGTCTGTTTACTGCTATCACATACGTTGCAGTGGGCAAGATGCGCATGCGCAGGACAAAGGTCTGGAACAACGGTGTTCCGCTGAGAGGTAGGTACAACTCTTTCGCGTATTCGAATCCGTTAAGATTAATGCTCAAGGTTTTTTATCGTACACATGAGCACAGCTCAACGAATCAAGCCTCTCATGAAACCATCATGGATATTTTTTGGGTGGTGATGATTCGCCTCGCCAAACTTGTATCGAGGTTTTCGGAACAATTTGGAAGAGGATTCATGAACAGTAAAATAAGTTATTACCTGTTGTACATGACAGTGGCGTTTGCAGCGGTTATGGTGTACCTTGTAGCCTAGACTCTATCAGCGTATGCCGCTTCGGATTCTGGATCGTTAGCGCGTTCTCGCTTCGGCGTCTAGAAAATTCGCTTAATTTGCTTTTTGCATCAAATGGTTCAAAAGAGTTGGTTGGGGTGTCATGGTTCTCGGCTCCACTGATTTCAACACGTTTCCCTCGTTACAGCTTGAAACTTCTTTACGCGGGTCTACGTAAGTCCGTTCTGTAGCTGGCTGGAGGAGTTTTTCATACCAATTAATCTATAAATGAGCGGAAGCCGAATGGAAAAATCGTAGGATAATCGTAGCTATTTCATGGTCCATGACTGAAAAACACGTTGGTCGGACATATGCCCGGCACGCTTCTGTTGAGCCAACGGCTCCGACAAAAGGGCTTCGGCTTGTTTGCGTGTTTACCGTTTTTCTTTCATGTCTTGCGTTCACCGAAATTCGGTGGACACTTTTCCACGCTGAAAGACCAGTAGGCATAATTTCTTCGATTTAGCATTTTGATGAGCATAAACTTCTACATGAAAAGGTATCTCGCAAACATTTTGCGAATGAATTCTTTGTCCGCGTCGTAGGCCGACCCTTTATCAGATTCGTTTGAACCGCCTCCAATGGTTTCCGTCTCTACCCCTTTCTTTTGTTGTCTTAACCTATTGAGTGTTTCAGAGTACATCTTTACCATGCTGTCGCAACCCGAGAGCTTAATAGTCAAGATTTTGTTGTCGCTGAATAATTCGTAATTCTGAAATTTAAGAGACGCTATCTCACCGTCTTTCCTTATGACCAAACGTATTATCTGTTCTCTGTCCAGCTTCATTAATCTGTAATCCCTCTGTTCCTCCACAAAGCCAAAAAGGTATTTTAAGTACTCTTCAACGCTAACACCGTAGTACTCCGCGGCCCTTTGAAGCCTACCATATACTTCCGCGTCCAGCTCTAACTTAACCAAAAACTTTTCGTTCGAAATTGTATCCATTCTTTCCACCCGTTCTTCGGCAGGAATCGTCAGCGTTCCCTTTTTAACAAAGGGTCGCGGTTCGGCGAGCTCATCGCTTCCGGGTGGATTCCATCACCCATACATAGAACTATCCGCGCTAAATCCTCTTAAATTTTATGGATGGTTCAAAACTTTAAGTGACCATACTTCAATGTCAATATTGAGTTGCCTTCGTTTTCGATAGAGCTGCCAAGAATCAAGAATTCGACTAAGATGACTCAACAACACGCAAAGACCCACTCTGCCGTGATCAAACATTATCAACATGCAACCGTCTTCTAATTTGTTCAAGAATCAGTGTCTGTTCTACTCTGACAGATGGGTTCCTGTGAACGCGTCTGGGTTTCGCGAGAAGGTCTGATGACGCTGTGATGATACATGTTTTGTTTGAGCAGAGTGATGTATACGGGTATCAATATGGCAATGCTCCTGTAATAATGGGGGAATCTAATCTAGTCTAACCACTTCCAATTATGGCACGTTTTGTGCTTTTCAATTTGGTGATGAATTCTATTAGCCATTGTCAAGTAACCACTTCCACAGCGGCACTAAACCAATTTTTACGTCTTTTGTGGCTTCGCCTTTTAGATCCTAGGTTACTAGTGTGGTTTTTCTGGGTTTTAGTAGTGCGCTCGTCTCCACAACACTTTTGATTTCCTCTTTTTTCTAGATCACTCTTAGAAGAGGCGTAGGTCACTTGTATCAACTCTTCTATCTGAGATCTTTTAGAGACCACAAAGTCCACTTCTCTTTCCTTTGTTTTTAGGTAATGTATCTCAGTTGTGTTCTTTTGTGCGTTTAAAGAGTGTGATGGTCACCAGTGCCTCCATTTTTTGACCCATTTCGTCCCGCTGGAAGTAGCCTACGTCTATTGGGTAAACCTTCCTTAATTGCTGTAACACTTCTCTTTTATTATAACCAAACTTTTTGACGCTGATCACGTAGAAGGCATCTTCTAGTGCTTTTAGATAGTTTGCGATTGTCTTCTTGCTTTTCTTTAAGCCTAAACTCTCATAGTAGTTCGTGAGCTTGGTAATCGACAGGTATTTACTAAAATTCTCACTGAGTAGCTTTATGAATACTTCAAAGGGCCGCGGCGTCCCTTATTTTGTGCCCTTCTATCACGTCGCGGTATACGACGGTCTGCCTGTAGGACTCTATAAGCGCGCTCGCCCTTTCAGGGTTGAACACCACTTCTGGGAATCCTCCGCTCTTGAGGTATTCGCTTAAAGCCGAGAGGATTCTTCCCCTCACTTCTGGCGCCTCATGGTATTGGGTGCTTAAATCCCTGAACCTCAAAAACTCTTTAAACGAAAAAGGGAGCAATAGTTTATCGAGATACCTTCCTCGAAGCTCGGTGGGTATCTCGCGTACACCAAACTTGGAAGACGAACCCGATACAACAGCATAATACTTCCTTCTGTCTAGTAGTGAACGAACCCATTTTCCTCAGCTGGGAATGTTTTGCACTTCATCCAAAAGCAAAACGATTTTACCATTCTTTTCTTTTCCTAATTCATGCACCACCTTGAGAAACACACCAAAGTCTTCTGGTTTGAGCGCGCTGAACCTTACATCTTCGAAGTTTAGGTAAAGCACGCTTTGTCTATCCCAACCGGCGCTTAGCAGATTCGAAGCTATTTGGAACATAAAGTAGGTTTTGCCAGCCCTTCTGGGTCCTATGATTGCAAACGCGCTTTCACCCAAGTAGTAGCTTTCTTCTTTCGGTATCAATTTAGGAAGATCAGAGACAAGCCACTCCGAAACAGATTGTCTGAAGAGGTTTTACATAACACAAAGGAAACAGATGATGCCATAAAAGTGTTTCATAAAGGAAACAGTTTAAAGAAAGGGTTATAAGGACGTATCGATCTTCATGCGCTTTTTTAAAAATCTTGATGGTTAAATAGTAGCAGGTGTAGGGGTGTGTCGCATCCAAGATTCTAAGGGTTGGAGGTCGTGCTGGTAGGTTTAGCGATTTCACTCTACGTAGTCGTAGGTGGGTATGCGTCGGCACGCCTATCGTACGCGTAGTAGAATTTGGGCTCCAGCGCATCATTTAGACCGTTTACGGGTTCATCGGGGTCACTTTGCCTGGCCCCCTTCTGTCAGGACGCACCCATCCAGCAGCGCTGGTAAGATATTATACCTGCTCCTCCACTGGGAAACTCCCTCCATCATCAGTTCGTGGCATGTATAGTGCATGTACCCTCTGCCGAAGGTGTTTGGTACATATGACAGAGGTCCTAGGTCTTTTACTATCACCCTATGCCCATGCACCGTCGAAATGCTAAATCCGAATATTCATATTAGCTTACTTTCTGAACTGCTGGATACTGCCTCTTTGAAGGTGTGAAGGTGTTCCAGCACAAATTGTGTTAATGATAAAAACCTGTATAAACCTATTATTTTAGAACTGTTGATTACGGCGTTCGCCGACCGCGTTGTTTCTGACTATTACCCGATGGGTTCCTGCGTGCAACGCAACCCTGTTTCTCAGTCAAAAATATTAATTCTTAACCATAGCTGTACTCTATGCGTTACAAACGATTTGGAAAGAATGGGCCAAAAGTGTCCGAGATAGGCATGGGCACCTATTATGACCCGATTTGGATAGCCACGGCCTACCTCGGCTGGCGCAGGAAAGCTAGGCAAAAAATAGATGCCATTAGAGCGGGGTTGAGCGGAGGGATCACCCTTATTGACACGGCCGAGGTTTATGGGTCGGAGCCGCTTGTAGCCGAGGCTATAAAGGGTTTCAGGAGAGAAGACCTGTTCATCGCCACAAAGGTGTGGCTCAATCATCTGCGAAGAGAAAAAGTCTTCAAAAGCTTAAAGAATAGTTTGAAAAGACTGCAAACTGGTTACGTGGACCTCTATCAAATCCATTTTCCTAATAGTGCAGTTCCGATCGTCGAAACCATGGGCGCTATGGAGGAGTTGGTGGATCAAGGTAAAATTCGTTATATAGGTGTCAGCAACTTCAGTTTGAAACAAACCGTTGAAGCCAACTCGGCGCTCAAAAAATACGAATTGGCCTCTGTTCAGCTGAATTATAGCTTATTCGATAGGTCAATCGAAGCGGACATACTTCCTTACTGTGAAAAACAGGGTATAGCCGTGCTGGCTTATTTCCCCTTGGCTCACGGTAAACTAGCTTTTGAACGAAAAGAGTTGGCCGAACTGATACATAAATACTCCAAAACTGCGGCTCAGATCGCCCTTAATTGGCTTTGTTCTAAGCAAAATGTTTTTCCGATACCCCGTGCTTCCAACCCTCTTCATGTTAAGGAAAACTTGGGTGCGAGCGGCTGGGAAATCAGCGAAGAAGACTCCGCTGGACTCCAGCGATTATTTGGGCAACGCCCTAATTGATACTAAAACAGACCCGTCTTCGCGGACTCCAATGTTGAACAAGATGTCAGAAACTGGCTGACACTCCAGTAAACCTTAATCGAGATGGGAGCTTACCTTCTACCACTAAAATGGGGAACACTCGTATGAAGAAATATCCCTCTGTTGGAAAGATAAACAGGGGAGCTTTCGATAGTTTTGTGCTGAACAATCTGGGAGCACGTCGCAGCGATGTTTTGGTTGCGCCCGCCTATGGCGTGGACGTGGGCGTTGTAAAGGTGGGCCACGCTGTTTTGGTGGTAAAAATCGACCCTTTAGCAATCGTTCCACAGCTTGGCTGGGACAAATCGGGTTGGGCCGCCTTCCATCTTTTGGCTTCCGATATAACCACTTCTGGTTTAGCCCCATCCTTTATGATGTTGGATATGAACCTGCCCAAAGCTATGGATTGGACCGCGCTCGGTAAGATAAACAGGGCTATCAGCGATGAATGCAAGAGATACGGTGTGGCCATTGTGGGCGGACACACAGCAAGGTACGGCGGTGTTGACTACCCAATCGTTGGTAGCGCTTCTATGTTCGCAGTTGGAGAAAATGGAAGGTACGTGACCAGTCAGATGGCAACAATCGACGATGACGTTTTGATCACAAAGAGCTTGGGAATTGAATCAGCGGTCTACCTCTCCCACTTTTATCCAGAGAAAATCGTTGACTCTCTTGGAAGAAAATCGCTCAATAAAATAAGAAACATGTTTTACCAATTGACAACGGTGGATGATGCCTTGGCAGCAGCAAAGGTGGGTATCGGAGAAGACGGTGTCACCGCTATGCACGATGCAACAGAGGGTGGGGTGTTTAACGCCGTGTATGAAATCGCGGAGGCAAGTGGTCTTGGGGTGGAGATCAATTATGATGAATTACCGATGGAGGATGCAGTGGTAGATATTCTTAGCCTGTTCAAAATAGACCCGTGTAGATGTTCAAGTGAAGGAACGCTTGTACTAACAGTGAAGCCCCAAAAAACCTTTGATGTTATGCGTGCACTCGTCGAAAATGGAATAAGGGTGTCCAAAGTGGGCAAAATAAAGAAGGGAATTCACAGGATTTTGATCAAAAACGGTCGGAAGCATCCTCTTACGCCAACGCTAGTTGACCCTTATTGGCGGCTTATTAGCAAAGCCAAACCGCTTTAGAGCAGTGCCGAAGTACTCAAACGTGTTGAGCTGCTTGTACTATGATTCAACAGGCGAAAATACGGTCGCTCCGTCTTGAAATTTGAGTTAGCTTTATGGACGCACATCCTCTACTTCAAACGAATGCTTCCCGTCTTGGAACCAAGGCGCGCATCACGAGATTCTCAGTCACATTCGGTATGGGTGCTCTAAGTATCATTAAAACTTGCAATATTAATAGTAGTTACGAAACAATACGTATATAGTACTTGATACTAAATGGACGCAAGGGGGTGTAACATTTGGCCAAGAAGAAGGCTCCAGCGAAGAAGAAGCCATCACAAGAAAAAACAAAATAGCGAGGCAAGCCCCTTTATTTCTTTTTACTTAAACGATTTTCATACTTTTTCTATTAAATCTTACTTTGTGTAGTAATTGCTTGAGTGAACAAAACATTTTCCAAGGTTTGCGGAGTCTTCAAAATATTTATTGTGTATACTTAATGGGTAAAAGATCGGCGGAGCTAAAGCAGCAAAATGTTGATGAACAAAACCGTGGGGTCTATCGGTCCGAGGTGATGGGTTGTTGAATGTGTGGCTCCAAAAAGTCTTTCCGTTGGGCTTGTCGAAGCAGGTTCTGCGGTGGCTCAGAGGGGTGGTGCTCCGTGTCCAGAAAATACAAGCTGACACGAGTCGCAATCTTTGGCTGCGTTTTCTTGAAGATTTCTGCTTGATTAAACGTAGCTGTTGAGGACATGTGTGCTCACGTTATATTGGGGGCCACTCGTGAGAAAAATTAACGTGGTGACCACGTTCGCTTGATAAACTCACTATCGAGTATCCGATTTCTGTTTTGGGTCTGGGTCAACATGGCGGAGCATCGAAAAGTTAAGGAAACATTGGATACTGTTTCTTCATGTGTCAAATAGGTGAAAAGTTTTTGAAACGCTTAACGTTCTATCAGTCATAGCGCGTAGTTCGCTTCTGAACATGGGCTACTCAGCTGTTTGTATATTAGTCCAAACTCTCAAATTTCGAATGTGTGTTATTGGAAAGCCGAAAATCTGCTTGATTTGGCTCGCTCACTTGAGTAAGTGGCGCCGTCAGAATACCCCAAAATATTAGTTTCGGTTTGCTGAGATATCGGATTTCAACCTTGCAGTTACCTCAGTGTGCTTCTGTTCAGTGTTGTCGGTGACAGTTGTTTGTTTTTTGTGTAAAAACCTTTGCCAATCAACCTTGTAAACCACTATTCCCAGAGCCACAAAGAACACCGATAAAATTAGTGATAGGTATAAGCTGCTTAGACCCAACAGATTTAGGTAGCTGGATATCCTTAATATTCCAGCTAATTCCAAAGCTATTTCAAAAGCGCTTTTCGCTATCTTGGCGACGACTGTTACAGTCAGCATGGGTAATATACGGGCCCTGTTCGCTCCGGCCCCAATATATATATAGTCATCTAGGGGTAAAACCGGTATAAATGCGGCTATGAGCAAAGTCGTATAAAACGATTTTCTACCCAACCAATTTGCTAGGAGTACTACGTTTTTGTTTTTGATTAGTTTACCTCTGAATCCCAATGCGCCATAATAAATGGCTGTTTTGGCCGTCCCTGCTGCTGTGCCAGTTACAATAACCACCAAAACATAACCCATCGGTGTCACCCCTATTTGGAGCAGGAAGGCAACGGAAATCAATGTGTATGATACACCGAAAAAAGGCGAGGCGTTTGACACAAAGGTTATGGCAAAAAGACCTATGAAAGCGAGCAACAGCTCGTTGATGAAACCTGTCAATTTGTAATCGCTTGTTTATTAAGCAACTATTCAGGCATAAATTAAAGTGCGCGGTTGCGTGTCCATGCGTGAATGCCGAACCCTAGAAAACGCACCACGGTAGTGATAACGTTTTGGGGTCAGGGTTTTTAATCGTACACATCATGCAAGCCACAGTACCCGTCCGCGTATTGGACCACCGCTTTTACTTTGCTTTTTGAATGTCTAATAGGAAGTGAGACCTTTCGACGGATTTCTGATTTTCCAACCGCAGCAAGTTTGGATGAACAGCTCAAGTTTGGAACACAGACTCCATCGGATATTGATGCATCTCGCTATTACGCAACCGTGTATCGGCTTAGACGCTATTATGTTGAGAACCAGCAGGCTGGCGTTTCTCTGCCCAACCAGTTGACGAAATGCTGCATACATCGTCTTGTAAGCCCGCCGTTCTCGCCGGAAGATAAAATGCGCTTCTTTTAAGAGACGTGTGTTGGTTTCTGCAATGAAGAAAATGTACACAACAATTCAGTTCGATAGGTATTCCTGTTGGCTATAAAGCGAGAAGAGAGAATAAGGCGCTGAAGAGTTGGTCGTGACGTCCTCCCACGACTGAACCGCGTGGGTTTTCACGCTCGCAACTGATAAAGCAGGGAGCCAAGACGTTAAATTTTTGTGTACATCCATCTATCTGTCGAAATTTGTTATCTATTGCCATGATTCTTATAAAAGTGTGTTCTCAAATGCGTGAGGTGCAGTGGTTAGCAACCTTATTTGAATATAGGCTCGAGTTTTCGAGGTTCGGACTCAAGTAAACCGTAAATGTTTCCGTGTAATCGTCACTGCAAATGAATGTAAGCTTTGGTTATCGAGCAGCTGCCGAAGAGCATCCCGCAGACGTGTTGCTGTCAAATTCAATAAAAGCCGAAAAGCTTGGTTTCGAGTTTTTGGTTGTGAGTGACCATTTTCACCCTTGGTTTCATACAGACGCGCACTCCACCTTCGCTTTCAGTTGGCTAGCATCCTTGGGTCAGGCCACCGAGCGGATAAGGTTTGGGACCGGGGTCACCCCTCCAATACTTCGCTACCATCCTGCTATTGTGGCCCAAGCCTTCGGAACCTTGGCCTATATGTATCCCAAAAGAGTTTTTCTTTCGGTTGGAACAGGGGAAGCCATGAATGAAGTTCCTTTGGGTTTTCCTTGGCCCAGTTTCAACGAGAGACTTGAACGCCTAAGAGAAGCTATCGAAATAATTAGAAAATTGTGGACAGATGATTTCATCTCTTATAAGGGAAAATATTTCACGATAAACGATGCAAATCTGTACGATAAGCCAAGGTCTGTTCCGCCCATATATGTGGCGGGTGTCGGCGCGCATTCTGTGCGGTTAGCCGGCGAATTAGGCGACGGTTATATGAGCGTTCCAGCCACTCCGGAGACATACACCCTTCTGTTCAATAATCTCAAACAAGCATGCGACTCTAGCCACAAGGATTTTGAGTCAATGCCAAAGATGGTAGAAGTATTCGTCGGTTACGACCACGATTATGATAAAGCGCTTCAGCACATTTCGAGATGGAAGACTGTTCTGATTCCGGGTGTTCTGAACAGCAATATCTATGACCCAAGAGAACTCGAACAAAAAGCCGAGTCAGTCGACCCCATGCTGTTGACTACTGTTCAAGCAACAATTTGCACCAGTGTAGAGGACGTTATAAAAGCAGCTGAAAAATATATTAAACAGGGATTCAACGAAATTCAGCTGCACAGCTGCTCACCCTCAGAGGATCAGTTTCTCGGAGAGTTCGGAGCAAAGGGGTTACCATATCTTATAAAGACTTATAGCCAAAAATAGAGAAGCACAGTAACTGTGTACTGAGGCTGTGAATCCCAAAGCCTAATATCTTACATAGAACCTCGTTTGGTTTTTGAAGACTTTACATGTCTAGACAACGCAACGCGAAGCCACCCACTTTTAAAGTTCCGCCACTTTTCCAAAGCTTGGTCTAGTAAAAAATAAATTCATTCAAAGAAATGCAACAATGTGACCACTGTTCGCATAAAAAGGGTCTATGATGAGCGGTCCGTCGACGACGGCTACAGAATACTTGTTGACAGAATATGGCCCAGAGGTGTATCCAAAGAACACGCATCCGTGGATATTTGGATGCGTAGCGTAGCACCCACCGATTCGCTCAGAAAATGGTTTGGCCACGAAGCGTCAAAATGGGAGGAATTTAAGAAACGTTACACAAAGGAGATAGAGCATTCACCAGACTTCGATAAGCTATTGTCTATTGTCAAGGAAAAGAAAAAGGTGACCCTCGTGTATTCCGCAAAAGATCCTGAGCGCAACCAAGCCGTGGTTTTAAAAGAGCTTCTGGAGAAACGAGTATAGCCTGCAGCTTAAATCGAACCACTGCGGATTTTGTGTGTTTAACTTTCTGGTTTCAAATGTGAACCCTGTGCAAATAAGGCTCATGTCTGGGGTGGCATGCTGCTAGCAAAACTCAGCTCAGCCACTATTCGCATTGCATCCCGATATAATCGGTAAACTACGACATGAAGCAAATGGACTTAAATAATTCTAAAGACAATAATTAACATGGAACCCATAAAGACTGGTTTGCCCCCAGGACAGTTTCGTTCCAGAAAATGGGTCATTTATTCGGCCCTCGGAGAACCGTCCGTAGACCTTGAAAAGTGGCGGCTCAATATGACTGGCTTGGTTGAGCGCACAGTTTCTTATAACTATGAACAGCTCTTGGCGTTTGAACCCGTTTGTTTCACAGAAGATTTCAGTTGTGTTACTCGTTGGTCCATCAAAGATGTTCATTGGAAAGGGGTTTCGCTCAAGACTTTAATACAAATCGCTGGTGCCAAGCCCCAAGCCGAATGGGTGGTGTTCAAGTCGCTGGACGGTTACGCTGCACCCGTTCCCATCAAAGATGCTCTTTCGGACCAATCTATAGTGGTTCTAGAAATGAACGGTGAACCGTTGAGATATGAGCAGGGTTTCCCCGCTAGAGCCTTTATACCGCATCTTTATGGATGGAAAAGCGCTAAATGGTTGACGGAAATCCGGTTGACAGATTACTACGTTGATGGTTATTGGGAGCGCTACGGCTACCATGAACGCGGAAGCGTGTTCTTTGAGGAAAGATTCAAAGGGGACGACTGGAAAAAGATAAAGAAAAGGACATTGGGTTCATTTGAAGCCTAGTTTGCTTTTATCTTTGCTGGCTTCGTGGATTCTATTAGGTTTCTTAACACATAGTTGAGTATTCCACCGCTTTTGTAGTATTGAACTTCAACGGGCGAGTCCAGTCGAACTTTAACCGATACAGATAATTGTTTTCCGTCTCTTCTATTGATTCGAAGCGTCAGGGTCTGACCCGGCTGAATTTCGTCTGATATGCCAAGAATATCGTAGGTTTCGGTTCCGTTCAGTCCAAGCTTGTCTGGGTTGTCACCATCCATGAATTGCAACGGTAGAACACCCATACCCACCAAGTTGCTTCGATGAATTCTTTCATAACTTTCAGCTATAATCGCCTTTACACCAAGCAGCATGGGACCCTTAGCGGCCCAGTCCCTTGAGCTACCGGCACCGTATTCTTTACCAGCCAAGACAATCAAGGGTACACCCTCTGCTTTGTATTTGAGGGCTGCTTCGTAAACTGTCATTTTTGCTGCATCCGGGTAATGGAGGGTTACCCCGCCTTCAGTTCCGGGTACCATCTTGTTTTTTATTTGTGCGTTCGCGAATGTTCCACGCATCATAACCTCGTGATTGCCGCGTCTGGCCCCATAGGTGTTAAAATCTTCAAAGCTGACACCGTGCTCCATCAGATATTTGCCCGCTGGGGAATCCTTGCCGATCGACCCCGCGGGTGAAATATGGTCGGTTGTTACAGAGTCTCCCAATATTAGCAGTGGGCGGGCACCGACAATTTCTTTGATCACGGGTAGCCTATCAACTCGAAATCCCTCAAAAAATGGTGGCAACTGAATATAGGTGCTGTTTGGATCCCATTTATACACGTAACCACTGGACGCTTCAAGCTCTGACCATTCGGGTACAACATTCTCAAAATTAGAGTATCTAGAGCGATACATATCAGGGTCAACTGATTCAAGCATTATTTTTCTTATTTCGTCTCGAGTCGGCCAAAGATCTCTAAGATAAACAGGGCCTTCCTTCCCTTCTCCGACTGGTTCCACCGACAAATCCTTGTTCACAGAGCCCGCTAAAGCGTAAATCACAACTAGAGGCGGAGACATCAAATAGTTTGCTCGCACATCTTTGTTTATACGCATTTCAAAGTTTCTATTACCCGAAAGAACGCTTGCAGCAATCAAACGGTTTTCTTGAATGGCTTTCTCAATGGGTTGTGGCAAAGGCCCACTGTTGCCTATGCATGTAGTGCATCCGTAGCCCACTAGACTAAACTTGAGATTATCCAGATACCCCATTAAACCACTCTTCAACAGGTAGTCCGAAACCACCCTTGAACCCGGTGCAAGGCTGGTCTTAACATATGGAGGAACCCTAAGACCTTTTTCCACGGCTCTTTTGGCAACAAGTCCGGCTCCGATCATCAGCATCGGATTACTGGTATTGGTGCAGCTTGTAATCGCTGCTATGACTATGTCGCCGTCACCCAGTTCCACTTTCTCACCCTTTTCCAGCGTGATGCCAACCCTTTTTTTGGTTGAGCCAGGCAATCCTCTTCTTTTATTCATTTCTTCAACGAGCCTATCCACGGTCTTCGGAAGCTCTGAAAATTCGAGTTTGTTCCACGGTAAAGCGGGTCCCGCAAGAGTGGGCTTAACACTTTCCAAATCCACCTCAATTACCTCTGAATATTCTATTTCCCTGCTTGGTGCGCCAAACATGCCTTGCGCTTCCAAGTATTTCTTAACCATGTTTACGTGCTCTTCAGACCTACCCGTCAGCTTCAGATAATTAAGGGTTTCATCATCCACTGGAAACAAACCCACTGTGGCACCGTATTCTGGACACATGTTTGACACGGTGGCCCTGTCTGGAACCGATAAACTTTCGACGCCGTCCCCAAAGAATTCGACGAGTTTTCCGACTACGCCATGCTTTCTGAGGGCTTCAGTCAGCGTCAAAACCAGATCAGTTGCGGTGACGCCTTCTTTTAGCCTTCCCACGAGCTTGACACCCACAACTTTTGGTGTTACAAAAGTAACTGGTTGGCCCAGCATCGCCGCCTCAGCTTCTATGCCCCCAACACCCCAGCCCATTATCCCCAACCCGTTAATCATTGTCGTGTGTGAATCTGTTCCCACCAAGCTGTCAAAGAAGGCGATTGCCTTGCTGTCCGCCTCTTCAACCATAACGTTTTCGCCCAGATATTCGAGGTTCACCTGATGAACTATTCCCACACCAGGAGGAAACAGCCTAAACTTTTCAAAAGCCTGCTGAGCCCACTTCAAAAAGCGATATCTTTCGACGTTTCTTTTGAACTCCATTTCCATGTTCCTATGCAAAGCGTCTGGAACGCCGAAGTAATCCACTTGGACGGAGTGATCCACAACTAGGTCTACGCGAACAATAGGGTTGATAAGCTTAGGGTCGAGTCCTTGTGTCCGAACAACCTCACGCATTGCGGCCAAGTCAACGATTCCTGGCACACCCGTAAAGTCCTGCATTAACACTCTGGCAACCTTGAAAGGTATTTCCGTGTCAACTGGCTCCTTGGCGTTCCAGTTTGCGAGTGATTTTATGTCCGCCTGCTTTACCACATGATTATCATAGTTTCGGATCAGTGATTCGAGAATAATCCTTATGCTCAGTGGTAGCCTCGACACGGAGCCTATGCCAATTTCCCCGAGTTTGGGTAACGAATAATAATAGTATCTCTTGTTATTGGCTTCAAAGCTTTCGAGGGTACCCCAAAGATCATGCAATTTCTCCATTTTGTATTACCACGCGGGTTTCGAGAAGATTCGGATGTTTGGCTTTAAAGATTCTCCAACCCAACGTGTATCCGAGAAAGCCGATTTATTGGGTGTTTCTGGGAATATACGAAGACGCAGTTCAGTGCACCTCTTGTCTGTTTCGGTTGCTCAAAGGCGTTGGGTCAAGTATCACTTGGGTTATCACCCCAGACCTTCTCACATCTTGTGTGAGACCAAAATTATATAAACCCAACGACTTGACCTGTGTTTGCGTTTCAAACTCCCTTTCAAAAAAAGTGTGAACAATAATACTTGCTTAATCTTTTGGCTTCCCGTCTACCCACCTGTCAGCAAAATACTGATAGGCGTGTCTTACACAGTCGCCCCGAGATTTGGTGGAAGCTTCAACACTTTTTGGGTCACGGCTTATTAGCAGGCAAGGTTAGCAAAATTGGGTTGCATTGAGTGAATATGTTCAAACAGTTGAGCGCTCAAAACCCACAGGGTTCCAGCTCAAAATCATTTTGCTAGCTGGCGCAGGCGTATTCCTTGATGGCTACGATTTGTTCATCATTAGTATTGCACTGATTTTGTTGAAATCCTACTTCAACATGAGCAATGCCGAAATATCCGCTTTGAGTTCCGCTGCGCTGATAGGAGCAGTCGTGGGTTCCGTATATTTTGGAAACATAGCCGACAGGCTCGGCAGGAAAAAACTGTTCGTCTTGGACATGATATTCTTTGTTGTATTCGCCGTGGCCTCAGCCTTGGCTCGCAACCTAATCGAACTCATCGTTTTCCGTTTTCTTTTGGGTATAGGCATAGGCGCGGATTACCCGATAAGCTCGTCTTATGTGGCTGAATTTGTGGGGGCCGAAAGACGTGGACGAGCAATAGCCTCTGTTTTTGCCTTTCAAGGAGTGGGTGTTCTTTGTGCAATAGGAGTTGGGTTGAGCCTGTTGTCCATGGGACCCAACGCTTGGCGGCTGATGCTACTTTCTGGAATATTTCCCGCAATAGTGGTTCTGGTTTTCAGGACAAGATTACCAGAAACCCTTCGATGGTACATATCTAAAGGAAAAGTGGAAGAAGCCGAAGCGGTTGTGCAATCGATCACTGGAAAAACTGTTGGGAAAGCCGACATGGAAATTTTTAGTCAAAAAACGTCGTTCAAGGAATTGTTGTCGTCTCCTTATAGGACACGTCTGTTTTTCGCCTCTATCAGCTGGTTTCTAGTGGACATAGTCGTCTACGGCATAGGCATTTTAACACCCACCTTTATCCGACAAATATATGGTCCCAATTCTCCTCCAACCTCCAACGAGCTGGTCTATGCCCTGCTATACATTTTCGCGGGCGCAGGCTACCTGATTGCCGTCACTACAATTGACAGGGCGGGCCGAAAAATTCTGCAAACCGTTGGGTTTGCTATAATGGGGCTGGCTCTTTTATCGGGTGCGCTACTGGGCGGATCGCTTACTCTTCCGGTGTTGACAACACTTTTGGCTCTGTTTTATATCGCTGAGAACGCGGGTCCCAATACTACGACTTGGGTCTACCCAGTAGAACTTTTTCCGACAAGGATAAGGGGTACTGGTCACGGATTTGCGGCCACAATGGGCAAAGTGGGCGCCGTCGTCGGGGTATTCTTGTTGCCGCTGCTTCTATCTTTGGGCAAGTCATTTATGTTGGGATTTGTCGCCTTAGCGGCTTTCGTGGGAGCAGCGGTCTCAGCTTATTACGGCATTGAGACCAAGAAGCAGAGTCTCGAAGACGTTTCTGAAATTTTCAAATCGTTCTACGAATTCATAGCCAGCATGTCGGCCAATGTGGTGAAAGCCGCTGAGCAGCTTCGAGAGCTGATGTTGAATTTTGAAAACGTTGACGAAAAATACAGGTCCATTAAAGACACCGAGCACGCTGGGGACGAACTGGTTCACGAGGTCTTTACGAGAATCAACAGATCCTATTTGGCGCCGATAGAACAAGCTGAGATCTCCGCTCTTACTAAGACCATAGACGATGTAGTAGACATTATACACGCCGTTGCCATAAGAGTAAAGTTGTATAAGCTCGACAGACCCACACAAGAAATGAAAAAGTTTGTGGATTATATTGTGAGTTCGGTTGACCTTATAGACAAAGCGGTGAAACAACTTCCCAACCTCAGGGGGGACAATAGCATCATGAGGATGTGTATACGTATAAACGAACTGGAAAATTTGGCGGACACCCAACTGAATGAGGCAGTGGCGAAGCTCTTCGACGGTCACGATCCCATAGAAATCATCAAGTTAAAAGAGGTATACGAATACTTGGAGCTGGTTACGGACAAGTGCGAGGATGTGGCAGACGTTTTGCGCGATTTGGTTGTGAAGTACTCTTAGCGCCCTGTTTTAGCTGGCACTTAGAGCAAAGCTCCTTTGGAGAAAGGATTCTGGTTCCGCACTCAGAACAGAATCCGCTGATGTCCGAGTTTATTTTGCCCGCGTGAAACCTGTCCAAATAGTCCCAGACGGCTGAAACCTGTTCTCTCTTTTCAACTGAACCCGGCCGCGCGCTTCTGACTAGGCTCAAAGCCTCTTTCGCCGTCAAACCAAGAAAAGCACCCGCAAAGCAGGCAGCCACGGTGCCTGTCCTTCCAAGCCCCGCAAAACAGTGCACAACAACGCCCCTCTTCTGTTTTACTGATAGTCTGTGAATAGCTTTAACAGCTTCCTCCAGCTGCTCTATTGTTGGAGCGCTAAAATCGGGTACCGCTAACTCTTTTAGGTTCAAGCCGAGTTCGCGACACCAATCGTGTTCGCTGGGATGAGTGTCCAAGCTTAGAACCGCTGACACCCCAATTTTTCTCAACTCAAAAAGATCCTTTCTTGACTGAGGCTGTGACGACGCGAGCAGTATTCCCTTTAGAATCCAGGTAGCGTCAACTGTCATGCAAATCCAATCCAACAGACGCAATAATCACGGCATCTGTACTAATACTAAACTCGGGGCGTGCCTATTAGTCTTTACGCCAGAACAAAATTAGGTGTCATTACCGCGGGTCTGAGTGATTTGAAAGGCCAAGGCTTACAATTGCTTCGCCACGCGTTAAGGTCCCTTTGTCAACTGTGAAGACATTTTTGCGTACATGTAAACCCTCAGCGCTGGGGTGCGCTTCTTTACCGAAATGTGAGCAAGAAAGCCCCGACCTTCAGTTAGGAAGGAGATGAATTGCGAAAGGCACAAGAATGCGAAAAGAGACATTGTGCACGTGGAAAGTTTTGCGGATAAGTCCTTCGCAGAAGGAGAAGGCATACAGGATACTCCCACAGTGAAGCGAGTCAACGACTGGTTTGGAGCGTCTCCGCGGTTGTCTCAAGCGTTGCGGGTGGAGGCGTGTTCAGATTGCGCGCAGACACAGATGTGTGAAAGGGGAGCACTGACGCCTCGAAGAGGCAACGTTCAGGGCGGGAACGACCCCGAGACTCAAGGTTGGAGGCTCCGCGAAACGCTCCCAGACCGCGAGGGGTGGAGGAGTAGCAACAAGCAAGCGAGCAAGCAAGCAAGCAAGCAAGCAAGCAAAAGCAGAACCTCTGGTGCTTTAGCGCGGAGAGTATGTCAGAAACAAGGCTCTTTATATGTGAATCTTATGACTTTTGCTCAGCAAAACTAGCATCCAAGCACCCAGTTGGACATGAAGAGTGTTCTGAGAATGCATAGACTTAAAAGAAGCTGAGATTTACCACGCTCAGCAAAATACTTTAATCCGTGTTAACGGTGTTTTTTGTGCGTACACAAACGCTTGAGCCAAGATTCAGAAAACTGCTTTTTACTTCTCTTGGCCACTTTACGAATGACGGTATAGGTGTATTTATACCGCTGATAGCAGATATACTGGCCTTTCAAAGAGGGGCTCCAACTTGGCAGGTGACCGCGGTGCTCGTTGTCTACTATTTGTCTTCGTCCCTTATAAGTACCTATGTGGGCAGACTGGCCGATAAGTCTGGAAGAGCGGGAGCCATGATCGCTTTGGGAATAGCTCTTCTTTCAACTGGGATACTGGGTTTTTATGTCACGCTCGCTTTTGCGTCCAGTTTTCTGCTCCCGATTCTGGCAATACTGTCCAGTTTTCTTACGGGGACGGGAAGCGCCTTTTATCATCCACTCGGCGCTTCGATTCTGCAAAGAGCCTTCGATCAGAACACAAAGGGGAAGGCCTTGGGTGTTAACGGGGCGATGGGCAGCTTAGGCAGAGCGATTTACCCCAGTTTGTTCTTTGTTGTAGCCGTGGTGCTAACCAAGCCGGGTGCTCTCGCTTTCTTTGGTTTGATAGGATTCCTGTTTTCCTTTATAATATGGCAAGGGCTCAAAAACGAATCCATTGGTTTCGCTACGTCGCGTTCAAAGACGGGGCAGAAAGCGTCAGAATCCCTTACAAAGGGTATTCTCGCGCTTACCATAATAGCTTTCGTGCGATCCGCAGCTTTTCAGGGGATAACGGCATATATTCCCACCTATCTGAGCTTTCAAAAAGGGCTCGCGGTCACAAGCGCACTGGGAATAGCTCTTACTTTGATGTATGCCTCGGCGATAATAGGTCAACCATTGTTCGGCATAATAGTTGACAGATTCGACAAAAGATTCGTTTTGACTCTCAGCTCGACGGGCTCCGCCTTTGCGATATTGGGGTACCTGTTCGCTTCAGGGGTGACGGGACTATTGCTTCTGTCGCTGTTCGGCTTCTTTACTTTGACCGGTTTCCCCCTGCTTCTTTCGCTTGCATCGGACTACGCGCCCAAGGATTCCTCATCGCTTGCAAACGCGCTTGTATGGGGCATCGGTAGCACTGGAGGAAGCGTTGTGGGTCCTTTGATCACAGGCATCATGAATCTGGGTGGATACGCGCATTTGGGGTTCAGCTTTGAGGTGATGGCGTTCGCAGCGCTGCTTTCTGGTGTGGCTACGGTGTTTATGCCCAAACCGGAAAAATCTGGCAGACTCCCAATGTTTGGTTAATGGGACCCGCCCACGTGGATTGCGTTCGCCTTTGAGACGCTGAACACTGCTTGTTCGTTAATGCCAGTGTCTTGTTTGCGGTGTCCATCGCAACTTTTAAAATTCTTTTGCAATGCGAAAAAGTTTTGCGGTGAGTTATAGAACGTTGACATGTCTCCCAGCACCACTGTGTGTGCCAACGGTAACAACTTTGCATAGGATGGATTAAAGGCAACCGAGTGACCAGCGGCTTTAAACATTGCCAAATCCGAATCCCCGTCGCCGATAACCACGACTCGGTTTCTGCTGAATCCGAGTCTAGAGGTCAACTCTGAAATAATTTTCTCCTTTTTTTCATAGTCGACAACAACTTCTATTTCGCCCGTGAGAACCCCGTTACGAGTCACCAATTTGTTGCAATAAACATAATCTGCGTGCAGGGTCTTCTGTGCGTTGTCCACGAAAATATTCAGACCAGCCGAGACTATTGCCGTAGTGACCCCTCGGTTTCTGAGTGTTTTAAAAAGCTTTACGGAGCCAGGCACTAGACGCATATTTCGTGATATTCGCAGACACTCCTCAAACGTTTTCCCCTTCCATAGGGCAACGTCCATTTTGGCCCACTCAGCGTAGCTTATCTTCCCCTTTTTGAACAGCTCTTGGTTCTGTTTGGATACCTGCTTTGTTCCAAACGCGCTGTGCAACATTTGCCAACTGGTTTCGCCAACTGTCAGTGTTCCGTCGAAATCAAAAGCAGCGAGACTGAAACGCATCGACAAAGATACTGAGCCAAACAATAAAACCTTAGTTTATCAAAGAAAACTGTTTTATATATCAAAAATTGGTGGTCTTAAAAGGTATTTTTGAGATTTTTCGATGCGAGTTGCGGCAGCGCATTTTTCAATTGTGGGGTTGTCATGTTTGTTTGTGTCAGACAATCTTTCGGCTTACAAATCTTCCGCGTCCCCTTTTCGATAGAAGGCTTCCGTTTTCTGCTACGATTTCTCCTCTGCTTATGGTTACGGTGGGGTAACCATCCGTGGTTATGTCCTCGTAGATGCTATAGCCGATTTTGGTGTGCAGATTGTCGGTGGTGAGCCTCACTTTTTTGTGGGTCAATCAGAACCAAGTCGGCGTCTGAGCTGATGTTGACACACCTCTTATAATAGGCTACCTTTACGAAATCCAATAAATCGATTCGTCCCTTCCGAACCCCTTCGGAGTACATTAGTGAAATAGTCGTCTCAGTTCCGGGTACGCCGTTGGGTATTTTGCTGGAAGCGTCTTTTCCTAGGTCCTTCTGAGTCTTTGTGAAGGAACAGTGGTCGCTACCAATCGTTTTAATGGTGCCGCTCTGTATACCCTCCCGAAGCGCCAAATTATCCTGAGCCATCTTGTGATCATGGCTGTGTCAGCGGCTAGGAGGTCTAATGTACCCGCAATCATCATTATTGACATAGGTATTTGACCGATGGTCTGTGAAAACTGGGTTTTGGCGAATCTAGTATAGTCAGGCATAGTAACAGCCATCGTGGCCCAGTACGCTGTGTTTGAATTAAGAAAGGCGAACACCGTCAGCCAATACGCCGAGCCCGACAGAGACGACTTAAAATTGATCACGGGTGCAAAGTTGAAGTTGGATGCAGACAAGAAATAGTAGAACATTGCCGCGAAGCCTATGATCATTATGGTTACGGCTATTCTTGCGAGCCATTTGAGTGCTGGCTGTGCTTCTGTCGGAGGAGACTTATGGAATAGAATTAGCTGAACTATTATAACCGAGGCGAATGTAACCAGAACACTGTGGCAAAGTGTTGAGCTGACATGCTCTCCTAGCTAAAGCATCGGAGGTTCTCACTTTTGCGTTTACTTCCGCATCACTTCTCACGATCAGGCGGGTTTCGCGGGAACCCATTACGGAGCTTCGGGGTCTCCGTCGTTCTCGGAGTCGCCCCTCCGGGGGTATCAGTGCTCCCCTTGCACGCATCCCTGTCTACGTGCAATTGACCTACATCTTCCACTAAAGGGGGACGCAAGCTAATGTTGAACGAAG